>SMUY01017084.1_pt1 | contig 54613 bp, 46 predicted proteins | sample 2456441 | NCBI WGS metagenome assembly SMUY01 (sample SAMN11095931, study PRJNA526329) | marine sediment metagenome | biome: Marine sediment; feature: Surficial sediment; material: Deep marine sediment; isolation source: Hadal surficial sediment | place: Pacific Ocean | collected 2014-11 | depth...
CCTCACGTCGTGCACGGGTCGTGCGCGGCGTCGACCTCGAGGACCGGTGTGACGCCGGACTGTCACCACCGGCTGCAAGGGCGCCGGCATCGGGGTTCCGGACGGTCCACGGCGGCGTGCCGGCGCGCGTGGGTGAACCCACAGCAAACACTGGGGTTGTCGATTGTCCGGTGCGCCTCGGCATCGGCCTCGCGTTCCTTGACACCCCTCAAAGGCGCGTGCTATACAATGCCCGGTTTCTAGGCCCGCAGGTCGAGTCATCGGCCACGACCAACCCTGCCGCATCTGAGCTTTCCGGGTGAATCGAGGCGCGTGTACGTTGAGGGGATCGCTGTCGGTTCGTCTCGCTGTAGAATAACCGTCCATGCCTGACGCATACATCCCGGTGATGCTGTTCGTGCTGGTCGCGATCGGCTTCGCCATCTTCACCCTGGTCATCTCCGGGCTGGTCCAGTCCTCGCGCTACAACAAGGTGAAGCTCGAGCCGTACGAGTGCGGGATCGAGCCGGACACGGACGCGCGTGGTCGCTACAGTGTCCGCTATTACCTGATCGCGATGCTCTTCGTCATTTTCGACGTCGAGACCGTGTTCATGTTTCCCTGGGCCGTCATCATGGACGAGCTGGCCCTGTTCGGGTTGATTGAGATGCTGGTCTTTCTCTTCATCCTGGTGCTTGGCTACGTATACGCATGGCGCAAGGGCGCGCTGGACTGGGTCTAGCAGTCGGCCAACGTGTCTGGGTGACCACACCGTTCCATGGCAGACGAAACGAAACCGGGCGACAACACGGCTGACCCGTCGTCCGCCGACCAGACGCCGGCTGCCGCTCCCGCCGCGCCGACGCCGGCTGCCTCGGCAGCGCCGGCGCCCAGACCCAAGCCCAGACCCAAGCCCAGGCCCAAGGCGCCGCCTGAGGCCCCCAAGGGGCCGACCGATCCGCCTCCACCCGACGACCTCGAGCGGCCGCCGTTCCTGGTCGCGCTGCAGACGGCGTTGCCCGAAGCGGTGGAGCAGCTCAGCTACTGGGTCGGCGACTGGACCGTGATCGTGTCGCCGACGTCGCTGCTCGACGTCGCCCGTTTCCTGAAGGAGTCGGACGAAGGGTCGTTCGACTACTGCGTGGACGTCACGGCCAGCGACTGGCCGCCGCGGGAGAAGCGCTTCGACGTCATCTACTGTCTGTACTCCATCCGCCGCCGCCACCGGGTCCGTATCAAGGTGCGGGCGGGCGAGGACGAACCGGTGCCGTCGGTGACCGGGTTGTGGCCGGCCGCCAACTGGCTCGAGCGCGAGCTGTGGGACATGTTCGGGGTGACGATCACCGGGCACCCCGATCTGCGCCGGATCCTGATGCCCGAGAACTGGCAGGGGCATCCGCAACGGAAGGACTACCCGCTCGAAGGGCCGGGCGAGTACCTGTTGGAGAGCCCGATGGAGTGGCTGCGGTTGCGGAACATGACGGACGAGACGGAGATCGAATAGCCGATCCACCGTGCATGGTCGACGCCGAGCTCGGCGGACACGGCGTGACGAGGGAGAATATCCGCAGGATGCGACCGGGACGCAACGGAGTCAGCCGGGATGCTGCGCGACGTTCGCCGCGGGCTGCGAGCCACACCTAGCGAGGTCAGCGAGTCATGGCCATCGAAGCAGCGCCGATGTTCGACACCGACGAGCTGGTCCTCAACATGGGCCCGCAACACCCGAGCACCCATGGGGTGCTCCGCGTGATCCTGCGGCTCAACGGCGAACGGGTCGTCGACGCCGATGTGGTCATTGGATACATCCATCGGGGTATCGAGAAGCTGACCGAGAACCGGGACTGGACCCAGATCATCCTGCTGACCGACCGGATGGACTACGTCTCCGCCGCCACCAGTAACCTGGGCTACTGCGAGACGGTCGAGAAGCTCATGGAGGTGGAGGTGCCCCGGCGGGCACGATACATCCGCACCATCCTCGCCGAGCTCCAGCGGGTCGCCAGTCATTGCCTCTGGTTGGGCACGCACGCCATGGACATGGGGGCGATGACGGTCTTCATGTACGCCTTTCGTGAGCGTGAGCTCATTCTCGATCTGTTCGAGGAGTACTGTGGCGCCCGGTTGACCTACAACTGCATGCGGATCGGCGGGCTCCCGCTCGACATCCCGACCGGATGGGGTCGCAAGGTGCGTGCGTTTTGCGATGTCATGGACTCCAGGATTCCGGAGTACGAGGAGCTACTCACCAACAACCGGATCTGGCTCGAGCGCACCCGCGGGATCGGGGTGATCTCCGGCGAGGCGGCGACCGCACTCGGTCTCTGTGGCCCGCCGCTACGCGGGTCTGGGGTCTACCGGGACGTGCGGAAAGACGAACCTTACGCCGCCTATGACGAGTTCGAGTTCGACGTGCCGCTCGGCACGAATGGGGACACCTATGACCGGTATCTCATCCGGCTGGAGGAGTTCCGGCAGTCGCTGCGCATCATCCGCCAAGCGGTCGACGGGATGCCCGACGGCCCCGTGATGGGCAAGGTGCCGCGGCTCATCAAGCCGAAGGCGGGTGAGACGTATCATGCGATCGAGTCACCGAAGGGCGAGCTCGGGTATTTCATCGTGAGCGACGGACGCTCGACCAACCCCTATCGGCTGCGTGTCCGACCGCCGTCGTTCTGCAATCTGCAGGGGCTCAAGCCGCTGATCATCGGGCATCTGGTCGCCGATGTGGTGGCGCTGATCGGCACCATCGACGTCGTAATTGGCGAGGTCGACAGGTGAAGACCCGGACGGAGACAACTGTGCCAGTCTGGCCGCCGATCCGTCCCGTCCAGCTGCGTTGCTCGTCGCTTACATGCTCCCGGCATGCGCGCTCCTCGCGCCTTGCTGGGCGGGCGCCTCGACGTTCAGACGTGGCACAGTTGTCTTCGTCCGGGTCCTCGCGATGATCGACCTCGTCATCATTCCGTTGTTCAAGATCGCGGTGGTGCTGAACGGCGTGCTCGTGTCGGTCACCTTCATGGTCCTGCTCGAGCGGAAGGTCATCGCGTGGGCGCAGTCACGGCTCGGGCCGATGCGGGTCGGGCCCTGGGGCGTACTGCAGGCGATCGTGGACCCGATCAAGCTGATCCTGAAGGAGGACATCACTCCGACGAAGGCCGACAAGTGGATGTTCACCCTGGCGCCGATTCTGTCGCTGGTGCCGGCGCTGGTCGTCTTTTCGGTGGTGCCGTTCGGCGGGGACGCGCTGTTCTACATCACCGACATCAACGTCGGGCTGCTGTTCATCATCTCGGTGACGTCGATCGGCGTCTACGGGATCATCCTGGCCGGCTGGGCCTCCAACAGCAAGTACCCGCTGCTCGCGAGTCTCCGAGCGGCCGCGCAGCTCATCAGCTACGAGATCGCCGTCACGATGACGCTGGTCAGCGTCATCCTGACCGCCGGCACGTTGAGCATGGTGGGGATCGTCGAGGCGCAGCAGGAGACCGGTTTCTGGTTCGGGTTCGTGCAGCCGGTGGCGTTCGTGCTGGTGTTCATCGGCGGGTTGGCCGAGACAAACCGTATCCCGTTCGATCTGCCTGAGGCGGAGCAGGAGCTGACGGGCGGGTTCCACACGGAGTACAGCGGGATGCGGTTCGCACTGTTCTTCCTGGCGGAATACGCGAACATGATCGTCATCGCGGCGGTGGTCACTACGCTGTTCTGGGGCGGCTGGCTGCGACCGTTCCCGAGCGTCGACGCGCTGTTCCCGAGCGTCGGCGCGCTGTCGTTCCTGAACCTGGCGTTTCTGGACCTGATCCCGAGCTGGGTCTGGTTTTTCGGCAAGATGTTCGTGTTTCTGTACCTCTTCATCTGGATCCGGGCCACGCTGCCGCGGTACCGCTACGACCAGTTGATGCGAATCGGCTGGAAGGTCCTGATCCCGATCGCCCTTGCCAACATCGTGGTGACCGCCGTCGTGAAGGTGTGGTTGTTGTAACCCATGGTCGAAACCATCGTCTTCTACACGCTCTCGGCACTGATCCTCGGTCTGGGGGTGGCGGTCATCACCACCCCGAACACCGTGCACAGCGTGCTGTTTCTCGTCATGAACTTCCTCTGTGTGGCGGTGATCTACGTCGTCCTGGAGGCGGAGTTCCTGGCAGTGATCCAGGTGCTGGTCTACGCTGGCGGCATCGTCGTGCTGTATCTCTTCGTGGTCATGCTGGTGAACCTGAAGCGCGATCCTGAGGCACACCAGGACCCGCGGCGGCTCAGTCTGGTCGGGTTGGCGCTGGCCGGGGCGGTGCTGCTCGAGCTGGCCGGCATCGTGGTCTACAGCTACAGCCGAGAACCGTCGGCGCCGGTGGCGGCCGCCGCGGCGTCACCGGTCCAGGGCAATGTCGAGCAGATCGGCTGGCTGCTCTACACCGACTATCTGATTCCGTTCGAGGTGGCGTCGGTGCTGCTGCTGGTCGCCATGGTTGGCGCCATCGTGTTGGCCAAGCGTGAGTTGTAACCCGTTGGACGACTGGGAGACGACAGAGCCGTGATGGAGATCACACCGGCGCACTACGCACTTCTCTCCGCCGCGCTGTTCATCATCGGGGTGGTCGGCGTGTTGGTGCGTCGCAACATCATCATCATCTTCATGTCGATCGAACTGATACTCAACGCGGTCAATATCAACCTCGTTGCGAACGCCCGGCATCTCGAGAACCTGGTGGGTCAAGTGTTCGTCGTGTTCGTGATCGCGGTGGCCGCGGCCGAGGCCGCGGTCGGGCTCGGGATCCTTCTGGCGTTCTTCCGGAATAAGGAGACCGTGAACATCGACGAGATGAACGTGATGCGCTGGTAGGACGACCGGGCGCGGTGCGGGGCGTTGGGGTCCCCGCAAGCGACCGCGTGGGGTGTGGGGCGACGCCCGGACTGAGGGTGGGCGCCTGGCTAGGTACGGGCCGGGCGCCACGCCGCGCGAGAATGCGCGGCGCGCGGGCGCGGTGCGGGGCGTTGGGGTCCCCGCAAGCGACCGCGTGGGGTGTGGGGCGACGCCCCAACTAAGTAACGATGGATCTCATCTGGCTCATCCCTCTGCTGCCCGGCATCGGTGCCGCCCTCAACGGCCTGCTGGGTGTGCGCTACTTCAGCAAGCGGGTGGCGGCCGGCGTCGCCTGCGCGACGATGGGCGGGGCACTGCTGCTGTCAATCGGCGCGTTCTATCAGCTGCTCGGCGCCGAGCATCGCGATCATGTCGTCACCGTGGCGCAGTGGATCCCGCCGATCCCGCTGGCGACGGCGTCCGGGGAGATCGGCGCGTTCGAGGTGCCGTGGGCGTTCCGGCTCGACCCGCTGTCCGGGATGATGATCCTGATCGTGACCGGCATCGGGTTCCTGATTCACCTGTACTCCGTTGCCTACATGGACCACGAGTCGCGGGGCGCCTACGCGCGGTTCTTCTGCTATCTGAACCTGTTCTGTTTCTTCATGCTGATGCTGGTGCTCGGCAGCACTTTCCTCGTCATGTTCGTGGGGTGGGAGGGGGTCGGGCTCTGCTCGTATCTGCTGATAGGGTTCTGGTATCACAAGCAGAGCGCGTCGGACGCCGGCAAGAAGGCGTTCATCGTCAACCGGGTCGGCGACTGGGGCTTCATGCTCGGCATCTTCCTGATCTTCTTCACGTTCGGCACCCTCGATTTCCGCGCCGTCGCCGAGGCGGCGGCCGAGATGCCGGTCGAAGTAGGGGGGTTCGGCGTGCTGTCGGCCATCTGTCTCCTGCTGTTCGTCGGCGCCGTGGGCAAGAGTGCACAGATTCCGCTCCACATCTGGCTCCCGGACGCAATGGAGGGCCCCACGCCGGTGTCGGCGCTGATTCACGCTGCGACGATGGTGACGGCCGGCGTGTACATGGTCGGGAGGAACGCCGTGCTGTTCTCGCACGCCCCGATGGTGATGCAGGTGGTGGCGTGGGTCGGGGTGCTGACCGCGCTGCTGGCTGCCACGATCGGGCTGGTGCAGACCGACATCAAGAAGGTGCTGGCCTACTCGACGGTATCGCAGCTTGGCTACATGTTCCTGGCGACCGGCGTCGGCGCGTTCGGCGCCGCCGCGTTTCACCTGATGACCCACGCCTTCTTCAAGGCGCTGTTGTTCCTCGGCAGCGGGTCGGTCATCCACGCCATGAACGACGAGCAGGACCTGCGGCGGATGGGCAACATGAGGCTCTACATGCCGGTCACCTTCATCACCATGTTCGTCGGGTCGCTCGCGATCGCCGGGGTCCCGCCGTTCTCCGGCTTTTTCAGCAAGGACGAGATCCTCTACCGGACGTACCTCAACAACAAGCTGTTGTGGGGGCTGGCGGTGGTGACCGCCGGGATGACCGCGTTCTACATGTTCCGGCTCATCTTCATGACGTTCTTCGGCGAGTATCGCGGGCCGTCATGGGGCCATCAGGAGGGCGAGGACCACGCCGAGGCGCACGCCGCTGCCGATGATGGTCATGACGCGGATGCCCAGGGGCATGCCTGGCACGGGCCGCACGAGTCACCGGGTCTGATGACGGGGCCGTTGTGGATGCTGGCGGTCGGTGCGAGTGTCGCCGGCTTGGTCGGGATCCCTGCGGCGTTCGGCTTCCGGAACCTGATTGAGCCGTTCCTCGAGCCCAGCTTCACGGCCGGAGCGGCCCACGAGGCGGCCGAGCACGCCGAGTCGCACCTGCTCGAGTGGGGGCTGATGGGCTTCTCCGTGCTGATCGCCATCGCCGGGATCGCCCTGGCGTATCACTTTTACGTGCGGCGGCCGGAGCGGTCCGAGCAGCTGGCGAAACACTGGGCCGGCGCCCATCGTTGGCTGACCAACAAGTACTATGTCGACGAGCTGTACGGCGCGACCGCCATCAAGGGCACCATAGGCAGCGCACGCGGGCTGTGGACCGTGGACCGACACGTCGTCGACGGCGCCGTGAACGGGGTCGGCTGGCTGACCCGCGCGTGTGCCTGGGTCTCGCACGTCTTTGACAAGTACCTCGTCGACGGGATGTTCAACCTGCTGGCCTGGGTCTGCACGGAAGGGAGCTACGTCTTCCGCCGGGTCCAGACCGGGTTGATCCAGAACTACGCCGTGGCGACGCTCTTCGGAGTGTTCGCCTTCGTGACCATGTATCTGATTGCCCGGTATGTCGGGTAGACGCCGCGCGCGACAATGCGCGCCGCGCGGGGTCGGAGTGGGGCCTTGGGGGTCCCCGCGTAGAGCCCGCGTGGGGTTCGGGGCGTAGCCCCGTCTGGTTCATCGAGACGCTGCTCATGAGCAACACCGCCAACTTTCCGCTGTTGTCACTGATTATGTTCACGCCGCTGGTGGGCGCAGGGGTGCTGCTGTTCGTGAGCAAGCCGAACGCCATCCGCTGGATCGCGAACGGGTTCGCCATGCTCGGCTTTCTGGTCTCGCTGCCGCTCTGGTTCTGGCTCGACACAACCAGCCCGGACTGGCAGTTCGTCGAGCGGCACGAGTGGATTCCGTCGATTGGCGCCGAGTATTTCATCGGGGTCGACGGGTTCAGCGTGTTGTTGATCCTGCTCGCCACCCTGATGGGCGCGATTGCGGTGCTGTCGTCCTGGACCGCGATCACGGAGCGGCTCAAGGAGTACTACATTTTCCTGCTTGTACTGCAGGCCGGCATGATCGGCGCCTTCGTGTCGCTCGACTTCCTGCTGTTCTTCGTCTTCTGGGAGGTCATGCTGGTGCCGATGTATTTCCTCATCGGGATCTGGGGCAGCGCCAACCGGCTGTACTCGGCGATCAAGTTCTTCCTGTTCACGCTGGTCGGCAGCGTCATCATGCTGCTCGGCATCCTCGCGGTCTACTTCTATAACCACGAGGTGACCGGCGTGTATACGTTCGACATCACACGGTTCCACGAGCTGAACATGCCGATCGAGCTGCAGACGTGGGTGTTCCTGGCGTTTTTCCTCGGGTTCGCCGTCAAGGTACCGATGTTCCCGTTTCACACCTGGCTGCCGGACGCGCACACCGACGCGCCGACCGCCGGGTCGGTCATTCTGGCGGCCGTGCTCCTGAAGATGGGCACCTACGGGTTCATCCGGTTCTCGTTGCCGATCTTGCCGGAGGCGACGCGGAACGCCGTCCCGTGGGTCGTGGCATTGTGCATCATCGGTATCATCTACGGTGCGTTGGTGGCGATGGCCCAGACCGACTGGAAACGGCTGGTGGCATATTCGAGCGTCAGCCACATGGGCCTGGTGATGCTGGGGCTGTTCGCGCTGACGCCGGTCGGCATCACCGGCAGCATCCTGCAGCAGATCAACCACGGGATCGCCACCGGCGGGCTCTTCCTGCTGGTCGGTGTGGTCTACGAGCGCCGGCACACCCGTGAGATCTCCGAGTATGGCGGACTGGCGAAGGTCATGCCGGCCTATGCCGCGGTGTTCCTCGTGCTGACGATGTCGTCGATCGGGCTGCCAACACTGAACGGATTCATCGGTGAGGTGTTGATCCTGCAGGGGATCTTTGTGGTCAACAAGGTCTGGGCCGGTTTCGCGGCGACCGGGATCGTGCTGAGCGCGGCCTACATGTTGTGGTTGTATCAGCGCACGATGTGGGGGACGGTGGATAACCCGAAGAACGAGCATCTGCCAGACCTGAACCTGCGGGAGTGGGCGACGTTCGCACCGTTGCTGATTCTTGCGGTCTGGATCGGGTTGTATCCGAAGCCGTTCCTGGACCGGCTCGAGACCTCCGTGGACCGCGTCATGGCGAGGGTGAGCAGCGTCTATCCGCCGCGCAACGTCCTGCACGACGACGGCCAGGACGCGGCCGAGCTGCCGGCGCTGGACGGCGACGGTTCTGACGTCATCGAGATTCCCGTGCGCGGGGGCGCCAGATAATGCCCGCCGGGTTTTCCGCTGCCGACTTCCTCTACATCCTGCCCGAGCTGGTGCTGATCGGCGGCGCGATGCTGCTGCTGTCGCTGTCGGTGCTGGTGCCGCGGCGCGACGGGCTGCTGTTGTGGACGGCGCTCGCCACCGTGGCGGTCACGCTGGTGCTCGTGGTCAGGTTCTTCGGTCTCGATGTGACCGCGGCTCGCGGGCTGCTCGCGATCGACAGCTTCGCGGCGTTCTTCAAGGTGATCGTGCTGCTGTCGGCCGCGTTGACGCTGTTGATGTCGGCGCCGTATCTGCGGGTCGAGGGGATCAGGGTAGGCGAGTACTACTTCCTGATTCTGTGCGCCACGGTCGGCATGATGTTCATGGCGAGCGGGGTCGAGCTGATCACGCTGTTCATCGGGCTCGAGACGATGGCGGTGTCGTTCTACGTGCTGGTGGGCTTTCTCAAACCGAACCCGCGTTCGAACGAGGCGGCCGTCAAGTATTTCCTGCTCGGGGGGTTCTCGCTGGGCATCCTGCTCTATGGCATGTCGCTGATCTACGGGGTGACCGGCACGACCAGCCTGGCGGGCATCGCGGCGGCGTTGCGCGGGCAGGACACGAGCCTGGTGCTCGTGCTGGCGGTGATCCTCGTCGGTGCCGGCATGGGGTTCAAGATCGCCGCGGTGCCGTTCCATATGTGGGCGCCGGACGTGTATGAGGGTGCGCCGACGCCGGTGACGGCGTTCCTGTCGGTCGGGTCCAAGGCGGCGTCGTTCGCGATGCTGCTACGGATCTTCGTCGTGGGACTGCCGGCACTCGCGCAGGAATGGTCGCTGCTGTTCTACGTGCTCGCCGTGATCAGCATGACGGTCGGGAACATTGCCGCGCTGACCCAGAGCAACCTGAAGCGGATGCTCGCCTACTCGTCGATCGCCCACGTCGGGTATCTGCTGATCGGGGTGGTGGTCCGCACCGAGCGTGGCGTGGCCGCGATGCTCCTGTATCTGGGGGTCTACCTGTTCATGCAGCTCGGCGCGTTCGCCATCGTGACGGCGCAGCGTCGCAGCGACATCATCGGCGACGAGCTGAAGGACCTCAGCGGGTTGTCGAAGCGCAACCCGTTGGCCGCGTTTGCGATGGGGTTCTTCATGTTGTCACTGGGTGGCATCCCGCCGACCGCCGGGTTCATGGGCAAAATGTGGCTGTTTGGCGCCGCTATCGATGCCGGCTTCATCTGGCTCGCGGTGATCGCCGTCGCCAACAGCGCATTGTCGATCTACTACTACATCCGGGTCGTCGTCTTCATGTGGATCAACCAGGAGGAGCCGGTGGGGTCACCGATCGTCATCGGTCCCGCCATGAAAGTCGCGCTCGGTGTCGCGCTGCTCGGCACGGTCGTGCTCGGGATCTACCCGCAGTTTCTCTTCGAGCAGGCCGAGGTGGCCGCTCGCACCCTCCAGGGGATTACCGCCGCCACGGTGGTGGGGGGGCAATAGGCTCTCAGAAGTCAGAAGTCAGGAGGCAGGGGAAGCTCAAGGGCGTCGCCGACTATCTGTTCAGGGTTGTGCTTCGCGCTACCGGACGTTTCCCCCGACCGGGTCGGTTCGGCGTGGACGCGGGAGAGACCAGGTTGAGCCGGGACCAGCACGGTCGCCGGCCCGGGCGAGAGTAGCGTTGTTGAAAAACGGTTGAAGAAAGCTGGCGTAGCCGCCGATTTTCTTCTGCCTTCTGACTTCTTGAAGTGACCCGCCTCAGTTCCGCGACGCGTCGATCTGGCTGAGCGAGTCCTGGATCAGCGCGTCGTTGTCTTCCTGCGTCAGGTTCTTCTTGATCAGCTTCGACGCGACCGTAAGCGACAGGTCGACCACCTCGTGGCGGATCTGCTGGATCGCCCGGGCCGTCTCGAGCTGAATCTGACGTTGGGCGCCGCGGACCAGGGCGCCCGCCTCTTCTTTGGCCTTCCGCTTCAGGTCTTCCCGGACCGTTTCCGCCGCGGCCCGGCTCTTCGCGACGATCGACTGCGCCTCTCCGCTGGCCTCGGCGATGATCTGCGCCGATTTCTGCTGCATCCGCTGCAGTTCCTGCGTGGCCTGCTCGGCGTCGTCCAGCGATTTCCGAATTGTCTCCTGCCGTTCGTCGAGCGCCTTCAGCAACCGGCTCCAGGCGAACCTCTTCAGCAGATAGAGCAGCACGAGGAAGGTGATGATGGTCCAGATGAAGAGCCCGGGGTCTGGCTGGACCAGTGGATTATCCATGAGACGCTCCCGTGGGCGAGGTCACGCGGCGTGAGAATCGGTCGGCTGTGACCGTCACCGCATCAGGACCACGATGAAGATGAACACCTCGGCCAGAATCGCCACGCCTTCGAGGAGGAAGAGCGGAAGGTTCACGGCGCCGGTGATCTCGGCGGCGGCCGACGGCTGACGGGCGATGCTCTCGGCGGCGGCGGCGGTGAACTTGCCGATACCGAGACCCGCCCCGACCACAATCAAGCCGAGACCGAGCGCGACGCCGATGATGTATATGGATTCCATTCAGCTAGCCTCCGTGTGAGTAAATCGTGACAAGACCCTAGTGGTGAACGTTGATGGCCATGCCGATGAACACCGATGTCAGCAAGGTGAACACATAGGCCTGGACCATGACGACAATGATCTCGAGGGCGGAGATGCCGACCGCGAGCGGTACGGCCACCGTGAACCCGATCCCCGCCCCGAGCAACGCACTGTCGAAGACCTGGTTGAAGATGAAGACCATCGACAGGATCGAGAGAATCGCGATGTGCCCGCCGGTCATGTTGGCAGCGAGCCGCATCGTGAGCGCGAACGGTTTGACGAACATGCCCATGATCTCGATCGGGATCAGCAGGATGTAGACCGGCCAGGCGAGCCCGGACGGCACCAAGTTCTTCCAGTGTCCCGCGAAGCCGTGTGCCATGGTGCCGGCCAGGATGATGGCCACGAACGTGATGGTCGCCAGCGCGGCGGTCACGTTGTAGTTCGCCGTGGTGGTCGTGCCGCCGTGCAGCACGGCGTTGACCAGTGACTCGGGCTCGGTGTGCAGCAGGAACCGGTCCAGCAGACCGAGCACCTCGAATATCGGGATCAGCCCGATCGCATTCGAGGCGAGGATGAACACGAACAGCGTCAGGATCAGGGGCGTCCAGACGTTGACGAACTTCGCACCGACGTTGGGGAGCACGATCGAGTCACGGATGGCCTGTACGAGCCACTCCAGCGCGGTCATGAAGCCGGTCGGAATTCTCCGCTCCTGGTGCAGATACCGCCGCGTGGCGAGGGTGATGACGAGGAACAGGCCACCGGCCACCAGCCACAACATCATGACGTGCTTGGTCACCGAGAAGTCGATGCCCGCGATGTGCGGCAGATGCAGGATCGGGTGCTCGAGCGAGCTGTTCGAGACGTGCTCGATGATCACCTCGGCGGCGTTGAACGCCTCACCGGCGCCATGGTCTGTCTCGGCGGCGTGTACCGCGGGGGCCTGCGCTTCTTCGGCGAGCTGCATCAGATGATGGTAGCGACGACGGTGTGGGTCGGTCGGTTCAGTTGATGGGAGCGAGCGTGGCGGTCCTCGCGAACAGGGTCTTGAAATACAGCGCCACGGTGATCTGGAGCGCCACGAAATACAGGGTGAAGCTGACGGCGAACGGGATCGGGTCGATGGCCAGTACCCCGAGCACGATCGAGACATACACCGGGTAGAACATCATCTTGACGATGAACGCCATCGTCATGCGCGCGGTCAGGGTCCGGATTTGGGTGCGCACGGTCTGCTCGACAAGCCGGATCGTCGCCAGCCCGACCACGAGCGGAGCGGTCATGCCGAGGAACGTGGCTCCGGCGACGTCCGGTGCCAGGACGAGGGTGCACAGACCACAGGAGATCACACACACCGCCACCAGCATCCCTGACAGCTTCATCTCTTCCAGACCGTTTTCGCCAGCTCGTAGAAGCCGATGACGAGACCCACCAGTAAACCCGTGAGCAGGAACCAAGGCGAGGTCGTGGCCCACCGGTCGACCAGATGACCCACCCCACCTAGCCCGAGAATGGCACCGATCAGTGTGTAGCCAGCTGAGGCGGCCGGACCTGCCCGGCGGACATTTTCCTGCCAGGCTTGGAGCGATCTTGCGAGAAAATGGTCGCTCGGGTCAGGCATGCGACGAGCCAGCAGCGGGGACACCCGCACGAGTGCCGTTTCCCGCTCTCGGGAAACACCGCATCATAACAGGCCGGGCCAGAGGATGGGAAACGAGCGACCTCGTTCATCCACACGCGAGAGGAGTTGCATGGGTCACAGGTCATCACACAGGTGGACGCGTTCGTAGACAGGCGGTTCGGCGGCGACCCCGCCGCGGTCTGTGTGTTGGTGGCGCCGGCGTCCGCCGAGTCGACGGGTGAACCTCACAGCGTCTGAACCCTGAAGGCCAGGAGCAGGCTGCCGCTGTTCACCACGGGCTGCAATAGAGGTGGAGACGAGCGTCGTCACGACACCGTGAAGATGTAGCACCCGGGCGTGACCAGCAGCCGGTCGCGGCTGTCGAAGAACAAGCTGTCGGGTGATACCGTGCCGGCGGCCTGGAACTGCACCGTCCGGACCTTCTCACCGTGCCGGTCGTACACGTAGGTGTAAGGCACGCTCAGCGATACCCAGAGGTCGCCATTCGGAGCGACCGCGGCGGCACGAACTGTCGGCAGGATCAGCGGCAGCTCGCGTCCCGTCTCGTCCTGGCGTCGCGGCCAGATGGTGGGTAGGGTCTGGATCATGGCGTCGAGCTCGGGACCCTCGATGTGACGCTCGAAGAGCAGTCGGCCGTCAGCGTCGTATTTCCGGAACATCGGGAGCCCCGCCTGGAACACGAAGTAGTAGCCGCCGGCGGGGTCGACCAGCGGCAGTCCACTGTTCAGGGCGAGGTGCACGTCGCGGTCGGCCTCATGCCCGGTGGACCGGAATGCGCCGAACGTGTGATACGGCTGTCCGCCGAGGGTGAACTCGGTCATCAGCCCGCCGAGCTCCGGTTGGTTCATCAGGATCGACCGGCCGGTCCACTGCAGCGAGCTGACACCGCTCAGCGTGAGCGCACCGAGGGTAATCCGCGGCGTGGCGCGACCAGGGAGCCAGAACCCGGACACCCGGGTCCCGTCGAGGTCGAACAGCTGCACCCGCTCGCGCCGCCCGGGCCCATCGGCGACGATGAAACGACTCCCCGCCAGAACGAGGGCGCTGGGTCCGATGATGCGGCCAGATTCAGGACCGATCTGGACGATCTTGATGGCGTCGGTTCCGGACGACCGCACGCGGTAGACCACATGGCCCCGGCGGTCGAGCACGAGGTAACTGCCGTCCGGGGCCCGCTGGAATGCGGCCGGTTCCCGGAGCAGCCCGACCACGTCGGCGGCCAGACCGCCGGTCGAGCGGAGGATCTCAACGTCGGAGGCTTCCCCGGAGGCGACCGCGAGCACCAGCACGACCGCAGAGCACGCCCGCCTCATGTCGACCCCAGCATAACCGGACGTCCGGACGACGGGCTGCTGGCGACACGGCGCCTCACACCGACGAGCGCAGCCTCGTTCGCAGAAGTTTTCTGACAGCCACGTGACGGGGGGGGCTGCTAGTATTCACTGATGGTGGTGATGACCTGCAGGATGTCCTCCGTCTGCGGCAGGATCGCCTCTTCGAGAATCGGGTGATACGCCACGGGGCAATCGAGCGCACCCACCCGCTTGATGGGCGCGTCCAGATACTCGAAGAGCTCATCGGCGATGCGCGCGGCCAACTCGGCGCCGAACCCGCACGTCAAGTGGTCCTCGTGCGCCACCACGACGCGGCTGGTTCGGCAGACCGCCTCGGCGATGGCAGACCAGTCGTAGGGTGCCAGAGTGCGGAGGTCGATCACCATCACGCTGATGTCCCGCTGGGCGGCGCGCTCGGCCGCGATGAGCGTCCGTTGCACGAGGGCACCCCAGGTGATCACCACAACATCGGTGCCGTCCCGCTGAACACACGCGCGTCCGAATGGGATCTGGTGGTCCGGTCCTGGGTAGATCGATTTGTTGTAGGTCTGACGATACAGATGCTTGTGCTCGAGAAACAGGACCGGGTCGTCGCACCGGATCGCCGTTCGGAGCAGACCGGCGGCGTCGGCGGCGTCGCTCGGATAGGCGATCCGCAACCCCGGGCAGTGCGCGAAGATGCTCTCACCCGACTGGCTGTGGTACAGCGAGCCGCCACGCAGATACCCGCCGATCGGCGCCCGGATCACGAGCGGGCAGGAATAGGCGTTGTTCGACCGATACCGCAGCATTGTCAACTCGTCGCGGATCTGCATCATGGCGGGCCAGATGTAGTCGAAGAACTGGATCTCGACGACCGGCTTGAGCCCGCGCAGGGCCATCCCGATGGCGCGACCGACGATGTTCGCCTCGGCGAGCGGTGAGTTGAACACCCGTTCGCGTCCGTAGGCGCGTTGCAGGCCCAGCGTGGCCTTGAAGACGCCGCCCTTGCCTTGCACTGTCGACAAGGCTTCGGCCCGGCTGCAGTCCGCGACGTCTTCGCCAAACACCACGATCCGCGGGTTCCGCGCCATCTCGTCCTTGAGCGTGCGGTTGATGGCGGCGACCATCGTGATCGGGTCGCCCTCCGGCGTACCGGAGACGTCGAACGTGTCCGAGGCCGGGTCCACATCGGGCGAATACACGTAGTCGAGCACGGTGGATCGATCCGGGGCTGCCGCCGCCACCGCCCGGTCGGCCGCGTCCTGGACCTCGTCATCCACCTCGCTTGCGATCTGCGCCAAGGTGCTGTCGTTGCCCAGCTGTTCGCGGGTCAGGAACGCCGAAAAGCGGTCGAGCGGGTCACGCGTGCGTTCCTCGTCGCGCTCCGCCTCGCTCTTGTATTGGCGCTCGTCATCTGACATCGAGTGCGAGTACAGCCGTACGACGCTGGCCTTCACCAGCACCGGACCATGTCCACCGCGGGCATACGCGAGGCCGCGACGCATCGCAGCATAGCTGGCCAGCGCATCGGTCCCGTCCACGCGGATCACCTCGAGCCCGGGGAACGCCGACACCAGCTGTGCAATGTCGCCACCCGGGGTCTGGATCTCCACCGGGACGGAGATGGCGTAACCGTTGTCTTCGACGAGGAACACGACCGGCAGTCGTCTCGTGCAGGCGGTGTTGAGCGACTCCCAGAACTCGCCCTCGCTGGTCGATCCGTCGCCGAGGGACACATACACGACGTCGCCCTCCGAGCAGGCGGCCGCCTCGGCGGCGACGTCCGGGAACCGTAGGTAGAACTGGCTCGCCTCAGCGCACCCGACCGCGTGGAGACACTGGGTGGCGCACGCGCTCGACGCGGAGACGAGATGTAGGTCCGGCTTGCTCCAGTGCGCCGGCATCTGTCGCCCGCCGGAGGTCGGGTCTGCCTTCGCGCCCACCGCCGCGAGGAGCATCTCGTATGGCGTCAGCCCCAGGGTGAGACACAACGCGCGGTCGCGGTAGTAGGGAAAGAACCAGTCGCGGCCCGGCCTGAGCTGCATCCCGGCTGCCACGAGGATCGCCTCGTGCCCTGCCCCGCTGATCTGGAAGAAGCTCTTGTTCTGGTTCTTGAGCTGGAGCTCCTTGTCGTCCAGACGCCGCGACAGTAACATCGTGCGATACAGCCGGAGGAGCTCGTCGCGCGACAGCCCCTCATAGGGCTGCGTTTGCGGCGCGGTGTTCGCACCGTCTGAGACCGTCGGACCTTTCATGATGATGGAGTCCTGCGCGCCGGCAGTGCTCCGGGCGGTTGGCGTGTGGCCCGCATTGCGCGTAAATTATATAGCACGGCTGTTGTCTGCCACGACCGCCGACGCAACACCAGGTCACTCGTTGTATCTACATGAGAACTGGAATCATGAGCATGTCGTCGGCGCCGGGTGGTTCGGTAATCGGATGGGACGAGCTCGACCTGGAAAAGGTCACCGAGTTGATCTCGCGCAAGGTGGTCGCCGGCGACCGGCAGATGCTCGTCCAGGTCTATTTGAAGCGCGGCGCCCTCGTGCCGCTGCACAGCCACGAGAGCGAGCAGCTGACCTACGTGCTCGACGGCATGCTGAAGGTTCGGATCGATGGAGAGGAGGTTCTTGTGCGCGATGGCGAGGTCGTGCGGATTCCTTCCGGCGTGCCGCACCAGACCGAGGCACTCGCGGATACGTTCGAGCTCGACCTGTTTAGCCCGGTTCGTTCGGAATGGCTCGGAGCAGCCGCTGAGACGTCAGAAGTCGGACGTCAGAAGTCAGAAGAACAATGAAGGCTTCACCAGCTTCTATCACCGCCCTGCTGCTCACGTAGGCCGCAGCCCGGAGCGGTTCTGGGCGTTGCCGCCTGTGACACCCGCGGCGGCCTCGAGTTGTCTTCTGCCTCCTGACTTCTGAGAGCACTCGCTAATGCACTCGCCCGTTCCAGTCGTCGCCGCCACCGGGGTAGACCTTGAACTTCCGACGCAGCCGGCCCATCTTCCAGCGTAAATACCGGTATTTGATCTCGGCCATCACGCCGAACCGGCCGAAGCGACCCAGACCGGCCCCGCCGCTGCTGCGTTTCAGATAGACATAGCCGACGACGAGCCCACCGAGGTGGGCAACGTGCGCAACGCCGCCGCTGCGCGGCACCGACAGGAACGTGATGGCGCCGATGATCATCACGAAGTACTTCGCCGGTACCGGGAAGAGGAAAAACATCAGAATCGGTGTGTTCGGGTAGTAGATCGCGAACGCCATGAGCAGACCGTAAATGGCGCCTGACGCCCCGATGGTCACCGCGAAGTATGTCGGTTCGCTGAAGGCGAACGGCAGCAGCCCCGCGCCGATCGTCGCCACCCCGGCGCCGATCCCCGTGATGAAGTAGTAGCGCAGAAAGTAGGGCAACCCCCATAGACGCTCGAGCTGCACCCCGAACATCCACAGGACGAGCATGTTGAGCAAGATGTGACTGAAGCCGCCGTGGAGGAAGAGATAGGTGACTGGCTGCCAGATCCGCAGCCCCGAGACTACCGCCTGCGGACGGAGCCCGAACAGGTCGATGAGCAGACGGCCCAGCGGCGGGATCAGGGTGCCCGCCACGAAGACGCCGATGTTGGCCCAGATCAGCAACTTCACGGCTGGGGTCATCATGCCCGGGCCGAACGAGAACTGGGCGGGGCCGTGGGGGTAGGCGCGACGCATCTGAACGTTGGGGCCCGGTCAAGAACAACTTCACATTTCCGGCCGCCGATCCATCCCATCTGGCGGCGTTACTCGTCGGTCGAATACTGCCGGTATGCTCCCTCCTCGCGTCTTGCCAGCCGGGCGCCTCGACGCCCACAAGATTGCGAACGTATTCTTGACCGGACCCTTATCGTACCACGGTCCCAGGACCGCCTGGACGAGACGGATCAGCGTGAGCGGGTGCGGGTCAACCGGGCCAGGATCTGATCCTTTGCCTGGTTGTATTCGGCGAGACCGAGTACCCGCGCCGCAGCGCCAAGGACCGCCAGACCCACACCGATATCGCTCGCGACGATCAGCAGCTGTGTCCACACCCCGGTCCCTGGCCAGAGCGCCGTCATCCAGAGGTTGGCCTGCCAAACGGCAACGCCCATCACCGCCGCGGCGACGGTGATCCGGGCGAAGCTGTCGGCGATGCTGGCACCTTCCAAACCGTCGAGCCGCCGCCGAAGGAGCGCCAGCAGCAGCGCGGCGTTGCTCAGTGCCGCGATGGCGTTGCCGAGCGCGAGCCCCTGGTAGCCCATCACCCGGACCAGCACCAGGTTCAGCACGATGTTGAGACCGACAGTCCCGGCACTGACGAGGGCAGGGGTCAGGCTGGTCCCGAGTGCGTAGAAGCTGGGAACCGCGAGACGCACCACAGAGTACCCGACCATGCCTGGCGCGTAGCAGGCCAGGGCCAGCGCCGTCGCTTGGGTGTCTGCCGGGGTGAAGGCCCGTCGCTCGAAGAGCAGACGGACGATCGGTACGGCCAGGACGACCAGCCCGACCGTCGCTGGCACCAGCAGCATCAGCATGAGCCGGAGGCTGTGCGAGATGGTCCGCCGCATCTGGTGGAGCTCGCCGAGTGCGGCATGTCTGGACAGCACCGGTATTGCGGCGGTCGCGATCGAGACACCGAGCACCCCGATCGGGAGATACATCACCTGGAACGCATAGGTGAGCCACGAGACCGCCCCAGTGCCCTGGCTGGTAGCGAGGATCGTGGTGACCACCAGGTTGACCTGCAACGCCGCGCCGGCGATCGTGGCTGGGCCCATCAGCCTCAACACCTCGCGGAGGCCGCGATCCGTCGGGTCCAGCGTGAACCGATACCGAAACCCCTCCCGGTGCAGCATCCAGTACTGGATGGCTATCTGGCCGATGCCGCCCAGCACGACGCCGCACGCGATCGCCATGATCCGCTCGAACCCTGCTTGCGGCATCAGCGGCACCAGAAGCAGGCCGCTCAGGATGACACTGATGTTGAACATCGCCGGGGACAGCGCCGGTATGAAGAACCGTCGCAACGAGTTGAGCATCCCCATGCAGGCGGCGGCGACCGCGACCAGGGTCAGAAAGGGGAGCATCACGCGGGTCAAGCGGACCGTCAGTTCGAGCTTCCCTGGCACCTCGGCGAAGTCCCGTGCGAACAGCCGGGTCAGCGGCTCGGCAAAAATGATCGCGGCAAGCACCAGGACTCCGGTGATGACGATCAGTGCGTTGATCAGCTGAGTACCCAGCCGCCACGCGGCGGCGCGGCCTTCGGTGGTCAATCGCCGCGTGAAGGTCGGGACGAACGCCGCGCTCATAGCCCCTTCGGCGAAGAGGTCGCGCATCAAGTTTGGGATGCGAAAAGCGACGAAGAAGGCGTCCATCGCGCTGCTCGCGCCGAAGAGGGACGCGAACACGAGATTCCGCCCTAACCCGAGGACGCGGCTGGTCATGGTCGCCACGCCGATCACGGCGGCCGAGCCTGCCACAGCGGTGCCGGATGGGTGAAGGCCGGTCGCGGGTGCGGTGGACGCCGCCGCGGGCGCGGCCGGCTCGGAGGGCTTCATCGTCGCGAGCGTCCTGTCTCAGAGGTTTGGTGCACAAGGTCCCGCGTCGTACTCGTGCTGCGCCTGGCCAGTTGGGCGCCGTCCCCCAACGACCGCCCCTGATTCACCCACAACAGACCACTCGAATCAGCGTACCATACGTGGGCGGCGCGACCCCGTGACGCCGGTTTCACATCCGCGTGACTCAGGGGTTATAGACACGAGCCGTGCTGGACGACCCGTCAGAACGTGTGCGAATCGTCACATCGTCGGCCCACCACGGCCGGCTAGCGAAGCTGCACCCCACACGGCCTAGCGCAATGGCGACGACACGGGTCAGGCATCCTCCCCGCGACTTTGGCGAGCTGGTGGATATCCACCAGACCGAAATCCTGCGCTACCTGCGCCGGCTCACAGGCAACCCCACGACGGCGGAGGACCGGTTCCAGGACACCTTTCTGCGGGCGTTCGGTGGGTTCACCCGGCTGCGACCCGGCTCGAACCATCGCGCCTGGCTCTATCGCATCGCGACCAACCTGTTTCTCAACCATCGCCGCTCGGATGGTTGCCGCGTCGAGGTCGCCCTCACACCCGAGCTACCCAGCAACGGGGCATCGCCCTCGACGGTGCACGATGGCGCGGTGGCGCTCGCCGCCCTGCGCCTGGCTATCGGCAGGCTGCCCCGGCGACAGCGGGCGGCGTTCATTCAGCGGCAGCTGCACGGTCTCAGCTACCGTGAGGTCGGCGCCGCGATCGGGTGTAGCGACGCGGCGGCGCGGGCCAACGTCTACCAGGCGGTCCGTCGTCTGCGTCGGGAGCTGAGCAGCCCGTGGTGAATGTCCTGCTGCAACCGGCTGGCGCTGCATCCGCCCTGCCAGCGTTGTTCCGTGGTCGAATATTGCCGATATGCTCCCTCGTCACGTCTTGCAGGGGCCCGGCGCGGCGTCGATCGTGACGACCCTCGCTGCGACGCGCGACTGTCACCACGGACTGCTACACATCTCCAGAGGGGGACACGATGATCTGCGACCTGTTCGTGCGGCAGCTCGATCGGCTGCTGACCGGAGACCTGCGTGTGACGACCGTGGCGGTGATGCGACGGCACGCCGCCGGCTGCGGCCCCTGCGGTCTGGAATGGGGCCGCATGCACGGGCTCCGAGACGTGCTGGTGACCGTGGCCGACGACGAGCCTGATGCCAGGGCCGTCCGGCGGGCGCGCGCCCTGCTGCGGTCCGCGTTCGACCGGGCCGGTCATCCGGTGATCCGGTTCGTGCGGCTCCAGACACCGGTCGGGATCCTCTTCGTGGGCGCGACCGACCAGGGCGTCTGCGACGTGACGTTCGGTCAGTCCTCGGAGCGGCGCTATCGTCAGCGTCTGCTGCGGCGGTCGCCGGAGGTCTGGCGGGATGACACTGGACTGGCCGAGGTGACAGAGGAATTGAGGGCGTATTTTGCCAGGGAGCTGACCCGGTTTTCGCTGCCGGTGGACCTCCGCCGGGTGACCCCGTTCACGGCACGGGTGTTGCGGGAAACGCAGAACATCCGGTTCGGCCAGGTGACGAGCTATGGGGCGCTTGCCGCACGGATCGGGTCACCCGGCGCAAGCCGCGCTGTCGGTGGGGCGCTCGGACGCAACCCGGTCCCGATCATCATCCCCTGTCATCGCGTCATCGCGCAGAGCGGACGCCTCGGGGGGTTTACTGGTGGGTTGGGGACCAAACGGACCCTGCTGGGGCTTGAAGGGGTACCGCTTCTCTGAGCCGCCTGGCAGCCGGTGGTGAACGTCATGTGTCCCACCGAGACTCGTCGTGATCGATGCCGCGCCGGTCGAATGCGACTGGATTGTCACCACGTACCGCTGGACATCTCCTCACCGAAGCCGGACAGACTCCAAGCGCCCCTGGTGGCGGGTGCCTACAGACCCACCGCTCGCCGCACGGTTACGGTCGGGGGGAGGGGACGGCGGTCACAGCCGTGCCGTTGGTCTCGGGCACGGGCGTGATCGAGCCGAAGGGGCCGATCGGAACGCCCACAGTCGGCTGGCTCGGGTCGGCGTTCCCCATCGGCATCCCCGGACGGGCCGCCGGCACGCTGCCGAACACCGGCTGCGCTGTGACAGGCTGCGGTGGTTCGGCCCGTGCGTCATCGGACTGCTGCAGCAGGCGCTGCAGTTGATCGAGCTGGTCCTGTTGTGCCGGGCTCACCGTGAACGGCGTCCGACCGCCCGGAGCATCGGGGACGATTCCGAGCCGCTGCCCAAACGCGCCGCTGGCCGGAGGGGGCGAGGCCGCCGCCCTGCCTGGCGAGGCCACGGTGGAGAACTGGGTGGCCGGCTTGCTGGTGGCCAGGATCAGGATGCGATCAAAGCGCGAGACGCCGTCGCTCATGGCTGCCCGGGGAGCCGCCATGTAGCCGCTGGCCGTGCGGAGCAGCGTACGCAGGGCCTTCGCTTCCGGCACGTCAACGAGCTCGATCGTCACCGTCTGGTCGGCCAACTCGTCGGCGTCGATGATTGCGGTGTTCCCGACCCGACCCCATTCGGCGAGGATGTCCGTGATTAGGGTGTCCTGGGCACGGATCGTGACGCGGCCGTTGTTCATCGACAGCTCGAGCCGGCTGGCTGCGGCCAGCGGCGCCGTGAGTGCCGCTACGAGCACACCAACGGCTGCATGTCTCCCACCCCACCTGAAAGCGTTGCTCACCATCGTTTACAGTATATGACGAACGGCTCGCACACAGCAGGCTCAGCAGGCAGGAGACAGGAGTAGCCGGCCTGTCCGCCGAAGCCTTGGCGAAGGCGGGAGGGTTCCGCCGCCAGCGTCCTGAAGGGTGAAGCCCGACGCCCACGGCCCGCAGGCGAATCGGATGCGGGCGCGTCCTACACGTATTCCTTCCGCTGGGCACGGTGGTGCTCGATGACCCCCGTCAGGATGTCCGGCAGCTGGACACGCGGCTCGTAGCCGACCAGATGCTTGATCTTGGTCAGATCCGGCACGCGTCTGGGCATGTCCTCGAACCCACGCTCGTACGCCTCCGCGTAGGGGATCGTGACGATCTCCGAATCGCTCTTGGCCATCGTCTTGACGAGCTCCGCCAGCTCGCGGATCGTGATCTCGCCGCTGTTGCCGAGGTTGAACACATCGCCCACCGCTCGGGGTTCGTCGACCAGCGCCATCATGCCCCGCACCACATCGCCGACGTAGCCGAAGCTGCGCGTTTGCGTCCCGGTGCCGAACACCGTGATCGGGTCACCGGCCAGCGCCTGTCGCACGAAGGTCGGAATCACCATGCCGTAACGGCCGGTCTGACGCGGACCGACCGTGTTGAACAGCCGCAGGATGATGACCGGCAGCCGGCGCTCTTTCCAATAGGCGAGGGCGAGGAACTCGTCGATCGCCTTGCTGCAGGCATAGGCCCACCGGTGCTGACGCGTCGAGCCCAGCACCAGGTCGGCGTCCTCCCGAAATGGGATCGCGGTGCTCTTGCCGTAGACCTCCGAGGTCGAAGCGATGACCACCAGTTTCCGCTTTTTCGCGGCGTGCTTCAGCACGACTTCGGTGCCGCCCACGTTGGTCTCGATGGTGCGGACCGGCGCGTCGATGATGAGCTGGACACCCACGGCCGCCGCCAGATGGAAGACGACATCGCACCGGTCGATGTGCTCCGCCAGCAGCGGCTGGTTGGTGATCGTGTCGATCGCGTAGTCGAATCGGGAGTGGGTCTTGAGCGGTTCGATGTTGTCAATCGACCCGGTGGACAGGTCGTCCAGAACGAACACGTCATGCCCGGCATCGAGCAGCGCCTGGGCGAGGTGCGAGCCGATAAAGCCGGCTCCGCCGGTGATGAGCGTCTTCATGGGCGTCCTCTTGTCTCGATGACCGTTGGCCCTCACCCCGGCCCGCTCCCCCTTCGACGACGCCACGACGCGCCCCGCTCAGGGCAGGCAGGAGAAGGAGCAACCTCAGCGCGTGTTTCGGCAACCTGCTAGGTCGCGAACCGGAAGTTGATGACGTCGCCGTCCTGCACCTCGTACTCCTTGCCTTCCAGCCGTACTTCCCCGTGCTCGCGGCAGGCTGCGAGGGAACCGCGTCTGGCGGTCAGCGCGTCGTAGTGGATTACTTCGGCTCGGATGAACCCACGGGCGATGTCGCTATGGATCTGACCGGCTGCATCTTGCGCCGATGTGCCACGCGGCACCGACCAGGCACGGCATTCGTCCTTGCCCGTCGTGAAGAACGAGATGTACCCAAGAAGATGATAGCTTGCCCGGATCACCCGGTCGAGGCCGGAATCGGTCAGCCCGAGGTCGGCCAAGAACACCGCCCGGTCGTCGTCGGCCAGCTCGGCGATTTCCAGCTCGATCTTGGCACAGACCGGCACCGCTTCGGTGGCGGCGCCGGACAGGAACTCCGAGATCCCGGCCCGCGCGATCGCACCGGTCGGGTCGCCAACGTCGGCTTCGTCGAGGTTCAGGACGACGAGCACCGGTTTGGCCGAGAGGAAGCTGAACCCGCGGAGCCGCCGCGCATCGTCACCGTCCAGCGAGAGCGCCCGAAGCGGCCGGCCGTCCTCCAGGGCGGTCCGGCACAACTCGATGACCCGCGCCTCCTCGTCCCGCTCGCGGCTCTTGCCCTTTTTCGCGTCCTGTCGAATCCGTTCGAGCCGTCGCTCAGCGACGCCGAGGTCGGCCAGGATCAGCTCGTCCTCCATCTGCGTGGCGTCGCGCGCCGGATCCACTTCGCCGGCCACGTGCGGTACCGTGTCGTCCCGGAACATCCGTAACACGTGCAGCAGCGCGTCGGCATTACGGAACGCGGTCACGTCGATCAGGGAACGGGTGCCGCCGTGCCCCGCGAGCTCGGCGATCTCGACGGTGGCCGGCACCCGTCGCTGCGGTTCGAAGAGCTCGGTCAGACGGTCCAGCCGCGGGTCGGGGACCTGGGCGACACCGACGTGCGCTTCCTGACGACCGCCGGTCTGGCCGGGCGAATCGCCGGCGCGACTCAGCAGCCGGAGCAGCGTCGTCTTGCCTGTCGAAGGGAACCCGATCAGGGCGGCGCGCAGCATGCTCTAGCGGTCCGTGGGAGCCGTCTCGCGTCTGTGGCTCGCACAGGGCCCCCAACTGCGCACAACGGCGACACTACGGGCGAGCGCTAGCCGCACGACACTCACTCGACTGTTTTTGTTTGTTGACACGGGGCCGACTGCCTCTTACCATCGCAGTGGATTTTTCTGGACTTAGATGGAGTAGTAGGGTGTTACGAGGAAACTTCTCAGCCAAGATCGACGACAAGGGTCGCCTGAAGATCCCAACGCTGTTCCGAGCTGCAATCGAGGACCGATATGGGACACAACTGTTCATCACGAGCCTGACCGGCGCGCTGGTCCTCATTTACCCGATGCCGGTCTGGATGGAGGTCGAGCGCAAGCTCGCAGCGGTTCCCTCCACGCTTCCCGCCCGTGCCAAGTACGTCGATCGGGTGAACTACTTCGGCCAACCGGGAGAGTTCGACAAACAGGGCCGGGTGTCAATCCACCCGCGGCTTCGAGACCCGGCGGCCATGGTCGGAAACGTGGACGTCTTCGGTCAATACGACCACCTCGATGTCTGGAACCACGAACGCTTCACGAAACGGCTCGCCGGCGAGCCGTTCACCGACGACGACGCCCGTGCGCTCGCCGAGTACGGCGTTTAATCCGCAATGATCTTACACGAGCCAGTCCTTCTGGGGGAGACAGTCGAGCAGCTCGCGCCGGCGGGACGAGGCGTGTTCGTCGATTGCACCGTTGGGACCGGCGGACACACCGAAGCGCTGCTCGAGGCCGGCGCGACCCGGGTGCTCGGTCTCGACCGGGATGCCGAGGTGCTGCCGCTGGCGCGTCAGCGTCTGGCGGTCTGGAAGGACCGCGTAGAACTGGTGCACGCAGATTATCGACGGCTCGACCAGGTGCTCGACCGGCGCGGCATCGAGCAGATCGACGGCGCGCTCGCCGACCTCGGGCATTCCTCGGTCCAGCTCGACGCCGAGGGCCGAGGGTTCAGCTTTCGTCGCGCCGATCCGCTCGATATGCGCATGGACCGGTCCCAGGGGCGGACACTCGCCGAGCTGCTCGATGAGGTCACACCCGCCACCCTGGCGGACGTGATCTTCGAGTACGGCGAGGAGCGGCGTTCGCGCCGGATTGCTCGAGGGATCGTGTGGGCCCGCGACCGCGGCGGCCTGGCGACCACCGCCGATCTCGCCGCCGTGGTCAGCCGGTCGGTGCCGGTTCGCAGCCGCCCGCGCATCCACCCGGCCACCCGGACGTTTCAGGCGCTACGGATCTGGGTCAACCAGGAGCTCGACGGGCTCGACACGTTCTTGCGCATGGTGGCCAGGCGTCTGACGGTAGGGGCGCGGCTGGCGGTCATCAGCTTTCATTCCCTGGAGGATCGGATCGTGAAATACACGTTCCGGGAGCTCGAGCGGGGCGGCGAGCGTGCGATGCACGCGCTGACCCGAAAGCCGATTCGTCCGGGGCGCGACGAGGTGGCCCACAACCCACGAGCGCGGTCAGCCAAGCTGCGCGTGACCGAGCGGACGTCATGAGCCGACTCGACGTGGAGTACGACATCACGCGGGACATTCGCAACACCCCGATCGTGCGGGAGATTGACCGGGCACGGCAGCGCGAGCTCTGGCGGTCGGGTGCCGTCGGGGTCTGTCTCGTGGCGGTACTGCTGTTTTCGGCCTGGCAGCACTTCGAGCTGCTCCGTCACGGGTATGAGATCGAGCAGATGGAGCAGGCGCGGGCGCGCGAGCTCGAGCTGAACCGGCATCTGCGGCTGGAGATCGAGACGCTGCGCGCGCCGCAACGCATCGAGCAGATCGCCACCGAGGAGCTGCACCTGGTGGCCCCGACCCCCGCCGAGGCGCAGGTCATCGAGCGGATTGTCCCCGCGCCGCCGCCCGACCGCTCGATGGTGGCGTCACGCGGTCAACGGCCGTAGGACTATCGAGACGACGATGGCAACGACCTCCTCGTCCCCCAACCGCTGGCGCGACGTCGTGCGCCGCCGCGTGGCGGTCACCGCCTGCGCGATGACGCTCTGGGCGATCGCGATCGAGGCCCGTCTCGTCCAGCTGCAGGTCTTCCGGTACGACACACTCGTCGAGCGTGCCCAGCGGCAGCAGTCGCACACGATCGACCTGCACCCCAAGCGCGGCGAAATTATCGACCGCCAGGGTCGGGTGCTCGCCTACAGCGTTGACCTCGAGACCGTTGTCGCATACCCGGCCGACGTCGATGATCCGGTCGAGACCACCCGGCGGCTCTGCGAGGTGCTCACGTGTAGCGACGCGCAGCGGGACCTCATCCAGGCGCGGCTCGACACAGACAGACTGTTCGCCCCGGTGCAGCGGCAGGTGTCGATCGACACCGCGCGTCGGATCCGGGAGCTCGATCTCGAGGGCATCGGGTTTCTGAAGGAGAACGCACGGTTCTACCCGAACCGAGAGCTGGCGGCCCATCTCATCGGTTATGTCGGCATCGACAATCAGGGCCTGGGCGGGCTCGAATCGAGCTATGACGAGGAGATCAGCGGGCGACCCGGCAGGGTGCTCATGCAGACCGACGGGCTCAACCGCGCGTTCACCAGTCGGGTCGAGCGCCCGCCGACCGCCGGGGTCACCCTCGAGCTGACCATCGATCTGTACATCCAGTACATCGTCGAGCGGGAGCTGCGCGCCGCTGTGCGGGAGCACCACGCGGCCGGAGGTAGTGTCGTTGTCATGCACCCCGTCACCGGCGAGATCCTCGCCCTGGCGAACGAGCCCACGTTCAATCCCAACACCTTCTTGCTGTCGGACGAAAACGCACGACGCAATCGGGCGACCCAGGACGTCTATGAGCCCGGCTCCACCTTCAAGATCGTCACCGCCTCGGCCGCGCTCGAGGAGGGCGTGTTTCACCCGGATCTAGCGATCGACGTCAGCCCGGGCGTGGTGCGCTTCGGTTCGCACCGGATCGAGGATGTGCGCAACTACGGCGTCCTGTCGTTCGCCGACGTGGTCGTGAAGTCGAGCAACGTCGGCGCCAGCAAGATTGGCGTCGAACTCGGTCCAGAGCGGCTCATTCGCTATGTCCGACGGTTCGGGTTCGGGCAGACGATCTCGCGCGACTTTCCCGGGGAGAGCCGCGGGATCGTGCATCCCCCGTCGCGGCTCCCTGACAGCGAACTGGCATCGGTGTCGATCGGCTACAACATCTCGGTCACCGCGTTGCAGATGGCGGCGGCGATGAGTGTGGTGGCCAACGGCGGCGAGCTGGTCGAGCCGCGTCTCGTCCGAGCGCTGCTGAGCGAGCCGGGACGTCTCGAGGTGCCGCGGCGCGTGATCCGGCGCGCGATCTCGCCCGAGACGGCCGCCACGATGACGCGGATACTCGAGGACGTCGTGTCCCGGGGAACCGGGCGTGCTGCCCGGCTTGCCGGCTACACCGTCGCCGGGAAGACCGGCACGACGGAGAAGATTGTCGGTGGCCGCTATTCCCAGACCCGCCATGTTGCGTCGTTCGTCGGGTTCGCCCCTTCCACCAGGCCGGAGGTGACCATCCTCGTTGTGATCGACGACGTGGCGCAGTTCGGCGGTTCCGTGGCGGCGCCGGTGTTCCAGCGGATCGCCGAGGCCACGCTTCGGCATCTCGGTGTGCCGCCGAATGTTGATGCGCCGCCCCCCATTCTGGTGTCAGCCGACCCGCCGTCGGCGTTACGCGCACGGCTGACGCCGGTGCATGCGCAGGTGCCGCTCGAGCCCTCCGGGTGGACCGGTCCCCAGCGCGGACTGATGCCGGATTTGGGGGGGCTCAGCGCGCGGGCGGCATTCGCGGTCGCGACCGATCTCGGCTTGATCACACGGGTACGCGGGGACGGGTTCGTCGTCGGCCAGACGCTGGAGCCCGGTAGCGCGATCACCAGAGGGCAGACGCTCATCCTGCGGCTCGAGCGCGCGGGCGTGGCCGGCACCGGCTCGAGGTCGAAGTCATGACGGTCGGAGATCTGGTGCCGCGCCTGTCCGGCGTCGTCGCGCCTGCGGGGATGCCGGGGCTCGGTGCCGATGTCCAGGACCGGGCGGTGACCGCGATCGCCTACGACTCCCGTCGGGCTACGGCGGGCGCGATCTTCGTCGCGGTCGCCGGGCAGCGCTTCGACGGGGCGGCGTTTGCCGCCGACGCCGTAACCCGTGGGGCCGTGCTGGTCGTGTCCGCGTCGCCTCCACCCGTCGAGGGACGGGTGGCGTGGGTGATGGTGGAGGACGCGCGTCTCGCCCTGGCGGAGCTGGCCGTCGCCTTTTACCACGACCCCAGCCACGACCTCACCGTAGTTGGTGTCACCGGTACGAATGGCAAGACCACAACGACGTATCTGCTGGCGGCTATCTTCGACGCGGCCGGGTGGCCATGTGGCCGGATCGGATCGGTGGGGTACGACACCGGTGGAACGACGCGGGACGCGGAGCGCACGACCCCGGAAGCGCCGGAGGTGCAGGCGTTGCTGCGCGAGATGGTCCAGCACCAGCGCGCAACGTGTGTGATGGAGGTCTCCTCCCACGCGCTCGCGATGCGCCGCGTGGACCGGACCCGGTTCGCCGCCGCGGTCTTCTCGAACCTCACGCGGGACCACCTCGATTATCACCCCGACATGGGGCACTACTTCGGGATGAAGCGGCGGCTGTTCGACATGCTGCCGGCCGGGGCGCCGGCCATCATCAACACCGATGACCCGTTCGGCCTCCAGCTTGTCGAGGCTGTCGGCCGTCCGGTCACCTACGCGATCGATCGGGCGGCGGATGTGACTCCGGAACGGATCGAGTCATCGCTCTCTGGCACCTCGATCGACGTGCGTACCCCGCGCGGGAGGCTGCAGATCAGATCCGCGCTGCCTGGTCGGCTCAACGTGTACAACGCGCTGGCGGCGGTGTCGGTGGCGGTCGCGCTCGACGTGCCGTTTCAGGCGATCGAGCACGGGGTGGCCGGGCTCGAGGGTGTGCCGGGTCGATTCGAGATGGTGTCGTCCCCGGACGACGACGTGAGCGTGCTGGTCGATTACGCGCACACCGATGACGCACTCCGGGCGGTGCTCGGAGCGGTGCGCGAGCTGTGCGACGGACGGATCATCAGTGTCTTCGGCTGCGGCGGCGATCGCGACACGGCCAAGCGGCCGTTGATGGGGGCGGTCGCGGCTCGTCTGAGCGACCTGGTGGTGGTGACGTCGGATAACCCGCGGTCCGAGGATCCAGACCACATCATCGACGAGATCCGCCGGGGCATCGACTCGTCCACGACGACCGCCACGGGACCGCCGCATCTGGCGATCGCCGACCGTGGCACGGCGATCGAGCGTGCCATCGGCGAGGCGGAACCGGGTGACGCAGTCGTCATTGCCGGAAAGGGGCACGAAACCTACCAGGTCGTCGGCGACACGCGTCGTCCGTTCGATGATCGACTCGTGGCCCGGGCGGCGCTCGCCCGGAGGCGAGCCCGTTCATGCGTGTCGTAGCGAACCGTACGGGGTGAACCCGGTGGCGGTTGCCGGCGTCGTACGCATGCCGCGCCCGGCCAGTGCAAAGCGCGACGAGGGAGCAGACGGGCTGGAGTCGACCGAAGAGTAACGCCGTCCAGGCGGGATGCCCCGCCCGGCACACGAAGTGGCGAGGGCGATGCGCGAACGGCTACCGCTGACGCTGGGCGATCTCGCGCAGGCCGTCGGCGGGCGGGTGATGGCCGGCGCGGCGGAGACCCCGATCGACGGGTTCTCCATAGACTCGCGGTCACTCAGTCGGGGTGACCTGTTCGTCGCGATTCGCGGCGACCGCTTCGACGGTCACGCGTTTGTGGCCGACGCGTTCGGGCGGGGCGCCTGTGGCGCGATTGTCAGTGACGCGGCCGCGCTCGGGTCGTCGCCGGCGATCGGGGTGGTGGTGGACGACACGGTGCGGGCCCTGCAGGCGTTGGGCCGGTACATCCGCCGCGCGTCGAAGGCACGGGTCGTCGCGATTACTGGAAGTGTGGGGAAGACCACGACCAAGGAACTAACCGCGGCATTGTTGGGGGCGCGATACCGCGTGTTCCGGAACCGCGGCAACCTGAACAACCACATCGGGCTGCCGCTCTCGCTGCTGGAGCTGCGGACGCGGCCCGAGGTCGCGGTGGTGGAGTTCGGGATGAACGGACCCGGGGAGATCAGCCGACTCGTCGAGATCGCCGAGCCGGAGCTGCGAGTTTGGACGAACGTCGCCGAAGTGCACACAGCGTTCTTCCCCTCGATCGCGGCGATCGCCGACGCGAAGGCGGAGATCCTGGAACGCGCGACGCCGGACACCGTCGTCGTCGCCAACGCGGCGGATGACCTGGTGATGACCCGTGTGTCTGGATTCCCCGGCCGGGTCGCCACCTTCGGGGTCGAGGCGGAGGCCGAGGTGACCACGACCGAGGTCGAGGACCTCGGGCTCGACGGCACTCGAGCGCGGGTCCGGACGCCCGTCGGCGCGACCGCCGTCGCCACGCCGTTGCTTGGTCGCGGCAACCTGGCGAATGTGTTGGCGGCGGTCGCGGTGGCGTTGCAGCTTCAGGTGCCGCTGGCAGCGATCCCCGAGCGGGTCGCGGCGGTGGACGCGCCGCCTCATCGCGGCCAGATACGTCGGCTGGCGCGCGGCGTGGTAGTCGTCGACGATTCGTACAACTCCAACCCGCTGGCGGTTGTCACCGCGCTCGAGACACTGTCACGCGACCGCCGTGTCGGGCGCCGTGTCGCGGTGTTGGGTGAGATGCTCGAGCTCGGGGCGCGGGCGAACGTCTTGCACCGGGCGACCGGCCGTGCCGCCGCCGCCGCCGGGCTGGGGCTGCTGCTGACGGTCGGGGGAGAGGCGGCCCAGGCGCTGGGCGCCGCAGCGGTGGAGGCCGGCATGCCGGAGAACCGGGTCATCCACTGCGAGGTGAGCGAGGCAGCGGCGACGCGGCTCACGGCGATGCTGCACGCCGATGATGTGGTGCTCGTGAAGGGGTCGCGGGGCGTGCGGACCGATCTCGTGGTGGCGCGGCTCGAAGCGGAGTGCTCGTGATGCTGTATCACCTGCTGTATCCGCTGCACACCCAGTTCTCGGCGCTCAACGTGATCCAGTACATCACGTTCCGCACGGCGGCCGCCGGACTGACCGCCTTCGTGATCAGCGTGACGATGGGACCGTGGACGATCCGCACACTGCGCGGGTTCCAGATTGGTCAGGTCGTACGTGACGACGGGCCGGCCACCCATCAGTCCAAGGCCGGTACCCCCACGATGGGCGGGGTGCTCATCCTGGTCGCGGCGATCGTGCCGACGCTGTTGTGGGTCGACCTCACGAACGCATATGTCCGGATAGCGATGATCTCGACGCTGGCGTTCGGCCTGGTCGGCTTCGTGGATGACTATCTGAAGGTGGTGCGCAAGACGCATCGTGGGCTCCGGCCGCTATACAAGCTGATCGGGCAGGGGACAGTGGGCACGGCGGTCGGGCTCTCGCTGCTGTGGCTGACCGAACAGGGTCTCTACAGTACCGAGTTGATTTTCCCGTTCTTCAAGCAGTTCACCCCGGACCTCGGGTGGCTGTATGTGCCGTTCGCGGTGCTCGTCCTGGTGTTCTCCTCGAACGCGGTCAACCTGACCGACGGGCTCGATGGTCTCGCGATCAGCACCTTTACCATTGCCGCGGCCGCGTTCACGGCGCTGGCCTATGTCACCGGACACGCGGTCTTCGCCGAGTATCTGCTGCTGGTCCGGTTCTCGCCGGCGGCCGAGCTCACGGTCTTCTGCGGGGCGCTGGTCGGCGCCGGGCTGGGCTTCCTCTGGTACAACTCGTATCCCGCCGAGCTGTTCATGGGCGACGTCGGGTCCCTCGCTCTAGGCGGCGCCCTCGGCACCGTCGCGATCCTGATCAAACAAGAGCTGTTGCTGCCGATTGTGGGTGCCGTCTTCCTCATGGAGTTCCTCTCGGTGGTCATCCAGGTCGCGTCCTTCAAGCTCACCGGACAGCGGGTGTTCCGGATGGCGCCGCTCCACCATCACTGCGAGCTGATGGGATGGAGCGAGCCGAAGGTGATCAGCCGGTTTCTGATCGTCGCGGTGGTGTTCGCCTGTTTCAGTCTCGCGACGCTGAAACTGCGATGACCGAGTTCTCCGTGCGCGGGTCCAACGTCGTCGTGGTCGGTGCCGCGCGCAGCGGTGTCGCCGCGGCCCGGTTGCTGGCCGGCCGCGGGGCGCGCGTCACCCTCACCGAGATGCGGAGCAACGTCGGCGCGGAGGTCGAGCGGTTGTCTGAGCTGGGTGTCGACCTCGAGCTCGGCGGGCACCGGCCCGAGACCTTCGAGCGTGCCGATCTGGTGGTGCTCAGCCCCGGTGTGCCCCCGTCGCTGGCCGCGCTCGAGCCGGCCCGCCGGGCGCGGGTTCCCATCATCAGCGAGATCGAGCTGGCGTCACGCTGGCTCCGTGGTCGGGTCGTGGCCGTGACCGGTACGAAGGGCAAGTCGACAACAGTCGTGCTCCTTGGGCGGATGCTCGAGGCGGGGGGATGTCTGGTGCTGGTGGGCGGCAATGTCGGGACGGCGCTGAGCACCCAAGTGGAGCAGTCCACGGCGGACGTGATCCACGTGGTCGAGGTGTCGAGCTTCCAGCTCGAGCTGACCACGAGGTTCCGACCGTGGATCGCGGTGTTCCTGAACCTGTATGCGGATCATCTCGACCGCCACGCCGACATCGAGGCGTACGCGGCGGCCAAGGCCCGGGTGTTCGCGAACCAGCAGTCGTCGGACACCCTCGTCGTCAACGCTGATGATCCCGAGGTGCTGAGGCTGGCGCGGGACAGTGCGGCGCGGCGGGTGTCCTTTGCGCTGAGCGAGCCGCTCACCGAGGGCGTGGTGGTGGCTGGCGACACGATCGTGCGCCGGAGTCCGGCCGGCGACGAGCCGCTCGTTCCGTTATCGGCGGTGCATCTGCTGGGTCGCCATCTGCTCGGAGATGTCCTGGCGGCCAGTGCCGTCGCGAACCTGGTTGGCGTGTCGGCCGGGGACATGACGCGGGCCGTGGACCGGTTCACTGGGCTCGAGCACGCCCTGCAGCGGGTCGGCGAGGTAGGGGGTGTGCGGTTCGTCAACGACTCGAAGGCCACCAACGTCGAGGCGGCCAGACACGCGGTAGAGAGCTGCGGCGACCACGTGGTGGTGATCATGGGCGGCCGCTTCAAGGGAGGCTCGCTCGAGACGTTGGCGCCCCTGTTCGCGTCCCGGGCCGATGCGGTCGTCGTGATCGGCGAGGCGTGCGGACGGATCCGAGACGCGCTCGGCGCGGTCGTGCGTGTGGTCGAGACCGGGTCGCTCGCCGACGCGGTCCGGGTGGCCTACGGGCTGGCGTCGCCCGGCGGCACCGTGCTGCTGGCGCCCGCATGCGCCAGCCTGGACATGTTCCGGGACTACGCCGAGCGTGGACGGGTGTTTACGCAGGCGGTAGCCCACCTCGAGGAGGAGGTCGGCGAGACGCGTGAGCAGTGAGCAGTCACCAGTCGGGTAGCGGCGGTGAAGAGTCGGCCGCTGGGAACGCAGGCTGCCCCGGTCTGCGAGGTCGATGTCTTCACCTCAAGCTCGACTGGTGACTGCTGACTGCTCACGGTCCGGTTGTAGCCAGTGTGTCGGGTCGAAGCGTCCCGGACATTAGCACGGGCTGATCCACGCTCCGGCTGCTCCCTGGTGGCACTGGGAGAGGGCCGGCACGGTCCAGCACACGGCGCTGCGGTGCGCGACAGGGTACGGGTCGCGCACCGTTGTGTGATCCGGCCCGCGTCTCGGTGGCAGGCGAGTATGGCGCGAAAACTGAAATCGGACAAGCTGCTGTTCCTGGCTACGTTGCTGCTGGTCTGCGCCAGCGTCGTGATGGTCTACAGCGCGTCAGCGGTCCTGGCCATGGACCGGTTTCAGCAACCGCCCTATTTTTTTCTCTTCAAACAGGTGACCTGGGCGGTGCTCGGTGTCTGCCTGCTGAGCCTGGCCATGCGAGTGAACTACCGAAGTCTCAAACAGCCGGTCGTGATCTGGACCGCGCTGGGTGTGTCCGCGGTCGCCTTGACCGTCGTCTTCTTCGGGCCGCCCATCAACGGCACGCGCCGGTGGTTGGCGCTGGGCGGCATCGGCGTGCAGCCCTCCGAGTTCGCCAAGATCGCAGTGATCATCTTCACTGCAGCGGTGCTCGATCGCCGGATGGACAGGATCGACCAGATGACCACGCTGGTGCCGATCGCCGTCGTCACCGGCCTCATCTGTGGACTGATCGTGGCGGAGCCGGACTTCGGGACGGCGTTCACGGTGCTGCTCATCGTGGCCGTCATGGTGTTCGCGGCAGGTCTGCACTATCGCTACGTGGTTGGGCTGACGGTGGTCGTGGTGCCACTGCTGCTCGTCGTGTTGGCCAGCGCCGACTACCGGCGCCGGCGGCTGCTCGCCTTTCTCGACCCGTGGGCGGACCCGCTGGGCGACGGCTTCCAGATCATCCAGTCGCAGATCGCGGTCGGCACTGGCGGGCTATTCGGCCAGGGGCTGATGGCGGGCGTCCAGAAGCTGTTCTATCTGCCGGCCCCGCACACAGACTTTATCTACGCCGTTATTGCCGAGGAGACCGGTCTGCTGGGCGCCACGGCCGTCCTCCTGTGTTTCGGCGTGATCATCTGGCGCGGGCTGCACATCACGGCGGCGGCGCCCGACCGGTTCGGTGCGTTTCTGGCGCTGGGGATCACCATGATGGTCGCGTTGCAAGCCTTCGTCAACATCAGCGTCGTGTTGGGTCTCATGCCGACCAATGGGATCCCGCTGCCGTTCGTCAGCGCCGGTGGGTCGTCGCTCCTGATCAGCCTGCTCGGGATGGGCATTCTTCTGAATGTCTCCCAGCACGCGTCGGCGGACGCATGAATCTGAGTGGACACGAGTCACGAAGCTCCGCCTCGAACCGACGAGTCCTGGGGACAGCTGTGCTGCGTGACGCGTCTGCGCGACCGCCGACGCGGTCGCGCCTTAGCCGGGGGTTACGGGGAACAGTTGACCGATGTGTACACCGTATCAGCCGTGCAAGCACAGCTCACGCGTTGTGCCACTCATGTTCCGGGTCAGGAGCTCGCGGACACATGAACCGGCGCGCGGTGCCCGGCTGGCAAGGCGCGACGAGGGAGCATACCGGCAGTATTTGACCGAGGAGCAACGCCGGCAGGCGGGCTGCCCCGCCCGGAAGATGTTCATGAACTCCTCACCCTGGACACGAGATGGCGGATCAGCGATCGCCCAGGGTCTTGATGAGCGGTGCCGGCACCGGCGGGCATCTCTACCCAGGGATCGCGGTCGCGGAGGAGATCCGACGGCGCTACCCACGGTCCAGGGTGGTGTTCGCCGGCACCGGACGCGACCTGGAGCTGGCGGCGCTCGAGCGGCTGGCCTTCGATCTCGAGCGGGTGCGCAGCGCCGGGCTCAAGGGCAAGTCGGTCGGTGCGCTGGTCCGTGGCCTGTCGATGTTGCCCCTCAGCGCCTGGGACGCGTGGCGAGTCATCACCCGGGTCGCGCCCCACGTCGTCATCGGGCTGGGCGGGTACTCGTCGGGTGCCGTCGTGCTGATCGCGGCGTTGCGCCGTATCCCGACGCTGGTGCTCGAGCAGAACGCGCTGCCCGGCATCACGAACCGGGTGCTGGCGCCGTTCGTCACGGCCGCGGCGGTGTCACACGAACCGGTGTTGCCGCACTTTCACGGCAAGGGGTTTGTCAGTGGCAACCCGGTGCGGGCCGGGTTCTTCGAGACGGCGCTGCCGCCGACCGCGCAGCGGGCCGAGGTGCATCTGTTGGTGCTCGGCGGGTCGCAGGGTGCCCATCCCATCAACGTCGCGATGATGGCGGCGGCCCCGCTCCTGGTCGGGGCGCCGACGCCCTTCGTCGTGACGCACCAGACCGGCGAGCGGGATCACAGCGCAGTCCGGCAGGTGTATGCCGCCGCAGGGTTGACGGCGCGGGTCGAGCCGTTCCTGGAGCACATGGCCGACGCCATGCGTGACGCCGATGTGGTGGTGTGCCGGGCGGGCGCGACCACGCTGGCCGAGATCGCCGCCGTGGGCCGGGCGGCGTTGCTGGTGCCGTTGCCGGGAGCGGCGGATGGGCACCAGCGGCTGAACGCCGACGTGTTCGTCCGGGCTGGGGCGGCGGATGTGATGCCGCAGGCGGGGATGACGGGCGCACTGTTGGCTGAGCGTCTGCTGCAGCTCGCGGGTGACGGGGAGCGGCGCCGACGCATGGCGGCGGCGGCCCGCGGGCTGGCCCGGCCGGATGCGGCCCGGGTCATTGTCGACCGGGCCGAGCAGTTGATGCGGTGGTGAGCCACGGGTCGAGCGGTCCGACAGAGAGTGACGGGCGCACGACGGAGCGGGCGACGTGGTCCGCGTCACAGGTGCAGTGACGCAGCGCGCGCCCGCTCCGCAGTGTCGCGGTCGTTCCACCCTACGCGAGGAACGAGCAGACCGGCGGTATGCGACCCCGCTGCACCGTAACCCCAGCGTGGCGCGTGCGGGATGGATCGGCGTCCGAATGCGACGGTACTTATGGAATGGGCGAGAGAGGGGCACGGGTTGCCACACGGCACGCGTCGTGTGCACTTCGTGGGTGTGGGTGGCATCGGGATGAGCGGTATCGCTGAGTTGATGAGCTGTCTCGGATACGAGGTTAGCGGGTCTGACCTGACGGCGTCCGCAGTGACGGCGCGGCTGCGCGGGCTCGGCATCGCCGTCGAGATCGGGCACGACACCCGCTGGGTGGGTGACGCCGAAGCGGTCGTTGTCTCGGCTGCGGTGTCGGAGGGTAACCCCGAGGTGATCGAGGCGCGGCGGCGCCACCTGCCGGTCATGCGACGTGGCGTGATGCTGGCCGGATTGGCGCGGTCCAGGTCGACCATTGCGGTCACCGGCTCTCACGGGAAGAGCACGACGGCGGCGATGGTGGCGGTCGTGCTGGTGGAATGCGGTCTGGATCCCTCGGCGGTGATCGGCGCACGTGTCGTCGCCTTCGGGAGCAACACTCGGGTCGGGCAGGGGCGGTACTTCGTCGTCGAGGCGGACGAGAGCGAGCCCTCGTTGCTGGAGCTCACTCCGCAGATCGCCGTCCTCACCAATCTCGAGGAGGAGCACCTCGATCAGTACGGCACGTTCGCGCGGCTGCGGGACACCATCGCCGGTTTCGCGAACCGGGTGACCGAGGCCGGGTCGGTCGTCGTGTGCGCCGACGATCCTGAGCTGACCAGGCTGCGCGGCCGCATCATGCGGCGGGTCGTCACCTACGGGATCGAGCCCACGACCGCCGACGTCGTCGGCGGCGCCGCCGAACTCGACGCGGCCGGGTCCCGCTGCCGCGTGCGATTTACCCGCGACCACCGCACCGAGACCGTGCTGCTCAGCGTGGGCGTGCCGGGTCGGCACAACCTCCTCAATGCCCTCGCCGCGTTCGCGGTCGGGTTGGAGATCGGGCTCGCGCCGGCACGGATCGCGGCGGCGCTTGGCCAGTTCGCCGGCGTGGATCGACGTTTCCAGTGCCGGGGCGTCGCCGGCGGCGTGACCGTGATCGATGACTACGGTCACCACCCGACGGAGATCGCCGCCGTGTTGTCGACCGCGCGCCGGCAGCCGCACACGCGTTTAGTGGTGGTCTTCCAGCCGCATCGGTATTCGCGGACCGCGCGCTTCCTCGACCGCTTCGCGCGTGTGCTGGCAGCCGCCGACGTGGTGGTCCTGACCGACATCTTCGCCGCCGGCGAGATGCCGATCCCAGGTGTCACGGCGACGCGCCTTGCGGAGGCCGTGCGTCGTTACACGGACGGAGCCGTGCACCAGGTGCAGACCCTCGACGAGGTGGTCGCGCTGGTCGCCGACCTGGCGCGGTCCGGCGATCTGGTGCTGACGTTGGGCGCCGGGTCGGTTGGCGATGTCGCTGGCCGGCTCATCGAGGCCCTCGGGCGGAAGGTGGGCGGGGCGGGTCACCCCGACGCGAAGCGACCGGAGATGCGATGAGCGTCCACATGCACACCGACAGACGCTTTCGACGGGCCAGACGCCCGGCGCGACGCACCCGCGGCGTGGCCCGGCGGTGGCTGCGGATGGCTCGGCGATGCTGTCTGATCGGCGCACTCGTCGTCGGCGGGTATCAGGCGGTGGCGCGGCTGCTGGTGGCGCCGTTCTTGGTCGTGGACCACATCATCGTGCGCGGGAACGACCAGCTGTCGGAGAGCGAGGTGCTGGCGCTGGTGTCGGGGCTCCTCGGCGAGAACATCCTGGCCGTCGATCTGGAGACCCACCGGCAGCACCTCATGGCGTCGCCCTGGCTGCGCGACGGGACCCTGCGGCGCATCTTGCCGTCGACGGTCGAGGTGCGGGTGACGGAGCGTCGTCCGATCGCCGCCGCCCGGTTCGCCGATCAGCTCTATCTTGTCGACGAGCAGGGTACGGTCATCGACCGTCACGGGCCGCGATTCGCCGAGTTCGACCTGCCGATCATCGACGGTCTCGCCGTCCCTGACACGGGGGCCACGGTCGTCGATCCGGGGCGCATGGCGTTGGTCACACGGTTGCTGGAGCAGCTGGCTCCCCACCCGGAGGTGCTCGACCTCATCTCGCAGATCGACGTGTCGGACCCGTATGACGCCGTGGTGCTGCTCAACGACGATCCGGCGCTGTTGCACCTGGGCGGCGACCGATTTTTCGAGCGGTTGCGATTCTATGCCGAGCTGAGGCCCGCGCTCCGATCGCGTGTGGCCGACATCGACTACGTCGACCTGCGGTTCGACCCTCGGGTGTATGTCGGGCCGGTCGGACACCCGGCACCGGCGAGCGCCGGGGTCCCGCACTCAGTTGATCCGGGCGTCGGCCGTGGTGCGGTCGTGTCCCGAGTCAGCAACTCGCGGACACATGTTCCGGCGTCGCACTGATGTCGCGTCTGGCCATCGCACGGCGCGACGAGTACACCGGCAGTATTCAACCCTGCTGAGCGACACGCCCAGCACCGCCACGGCGGGATGACATGTTCGCGAGCTGCTGACTCGAGACACACAGACGCGGCGTGGGGCCGCGAACGGAGGATGCGTGGCACGCAAGGAGCATTATCTCGTTGGGCTCGATGTGGGCACCTCGAAGATGGCCGCCATCGTTGCCGAGGCTCTCGAGGAGGGACGGTTGGACATCATCGGCATTGGAGTGGTGGAGGCTCAGGGTATTCGTCGTGGGGTCGTGGTCAACCTGGAGGCGGCGGTCGAATCGATCAAGAAGGCGATCGAGGAGGCCGAACTGACCGCCGGTGTCGAGATCGATGCCGTGCACCTGGGGCTGTCCGGGGCGCATCTGAAGGCGTTCAACAGTCGCGGCGTGGTGGCGGTGGCCGGCAAGAACCGCAAGATCACACGCGACGACGTGCGTCGGGCCATCGACGCTGCCAAGGGGGTGGCGTTGCCGGCGGGCCGCGAGATCTTGCACGTCCTGCCCCAGGACTTCGTGGTCGACGAACAGGATGGTATCCGGGCCCCGGTCGGGATGATGGGGACCCGGCTCGAGGTGAACGTGCACATCGTCACCGGCAGCACCTCGACGACGGAGAACATCGTCGCGTGCGTGAACGGGGCGGGGGTCAAGGTGGTCGACACGGTCATCGAGCAGCTCGCCGCCAGCGAATCGGTGTTGACCGCCGATGAGCGGGAATTGGGTGTGGCGCTGGTGGACATCGGCGGCGGCACCACCGACCTCGCGATCTTCGAGCACGGCAGCCTCTGGCACACCGGTGTGGTCGCGATGGGCGGCGATCACTTCACCAACGACATCGCGGTCGGGCTCCGGACGCCGATCCCGGACGCGGAGAAGACCAAGCGTCGCTCCGGGTGCGCGCTGGCCTCGCTGGTCGACGAGGATCAAACGATCGAGGTCGCCAGCGTCGGTGGCCGTCAGCCTCGTGTCATGTCCCGCCGGATTCTCTCGGAGGTCCTGCAACCCCGGGCCGAGGAGATCTTCCACGCGCTGTGGGACGAGATTCGCCGCGCCGGATACGAGCGGTCGTTGCATTCCGGCCTCGTGCTGTGCGGCGGTGGCGCCCTGCTGGAGGGGATGGCCGAGATCGCAGAGCAAATCTTCGACCTGCCGATTCGCCGCGGGTGTCCGGTCGACATCGGGGGGCTCACCGACCATGTGAGCAGCCCGTCCTTTGCGACCAGCGTCGGACTCGTCAAGTATGCCCATCGCAACCAGCTGCGGGAGCAAGAGCGGCTGGTCGGTGTCGGGACGCTCAGCCGTCTGGCCGGGCGTGTCAAGGGGCTGTTCAAGGACTTCCTCTAGCGATGCTGCGCCACAACCCACTCGACATGTGTCGGCTCCACATCGCCAGAGGGCATACCTCACAGCCCCGCGACGCGGGGCCCGACATCTTCCGGCGTCGGGAGAGAGCACGATGTCCAGCGTGGCAGCGTTCAGCAGGACAAGGACGGACAAGGCGATTCGGTGGTAGGGAGGGCATGTCGGAGTGGCACGTTTGGCGACTCGCCATCGACGAGCACAAGGGGGGCAGATGGAACCTACAGGGTTGACGGATCGACTCGGTGACGCGGTGACTCGCCCGGGATCCGAGCGGGACCAGGACCTACGCATGACGATCGAGGACACTGACCACTTTGGCGCGCGGATCAAGGTCGTCGGTGTGGGAGGCGGCGGGAGCAACGCGGTGAACCGGATGGTGGCCTCGGGGCTCGGTGGCGTCGAGTTCATCGTGGTGAACACGGACGCACAGGCGCTGAGCCACAATGCGGCGCCCCTGTGCCTGCAGATCGGCGCCAAGCTCACCAATGGGCTCGGCGCCGGCGGTGACCCGAACGTCGGTCGGCGGGCAGCGCTCGAGGACACCGAGCAGATCATCTCTGCCCTCGACGGGGCCGATATGGTGTTCGTCACGACCGGGCTGGGTGGCGGCACTGGCACCGGGGCGGCACCGGTCATCGCGAACCTGGCGAGTGAGTTGGGCGCGTTGACCGTAGCCGTCGTCACCAAGCCGTTCCCGTTCGAGGGACGCCGGCGCGCCGTGCAGGCGGAGCGGGGGCTCGAAGAGATCCGGGCGTGCGTCGACAGCGTCATCACGATACCAAACGAGCGGCTGCTGGCCTCGATCGACCGCTCGACGACCATGTCCGATGCCTTCGCCGCTGCCGATGACGTGCTCCGGCAGGCGATCCAGGGCATCTCGGACCTCATCCTCGTGCCGGGGCTCATCAACCTCGACTTCGCCGACGTGACGACTATCATGTCCGGCATGGGGCTGGCCATCATGGGCACGGGAGTCGGTCACGGCGAGACCAAGGCGGTCGACGCCGCGACCAAGGCCATCTCGAGCCCACTGCTGGAGGACGCGTCGGTGGAGGGCGCACGCGGGGTCATCATCAACGTGACCGGTGGACCGGATCTGTCGCTCTTCGAGATCAGCGAGGCCACCTCCATCATCCAGGCTGCGGCGCATGAGGACGCCAACATCATTTTCGGCGCCGTCATCGACCCGGACATGACAGGCCAGGTCAAGATCACCGTCATCGCGACCGGCTTCGACCGGGAGGGCGCCGAGCCCGCGACCGAACGCGCCACCGCGAAGACGCCGGTCGACCTTCACCAATACGCGTCTTGGCAACAGGAGGAGCCGCTCGAGCGCGCCGCAGGTACGCGGTTCACGGTGTCCCGGCGGGCGCTGATCGAGCTGCCGGTGCTGGCGTCGAGCCACACGGACGAGGCCGGTAAGACCGTGCTGGACGTCGACGCGACATTGGAGTCCGATCTCGACGTTCCCGCGTTCCTCAGGCAGCACGCCGAGTGAAGCGCCGAAGGCGCGCTGGCAGGCTACCGACAGCCTCGGCTGCTAAGCAGTCCGTGGTGAAAGTCGCGCGTTGCACTGAGGGTGGCGATGCGCCGACCTGGCAAGGCGAGACGAGGGAGCATACCGGCGGCAGTATTCGACCGAGGAACAACGCAGGCAGGGCGGATGCAGCGCCAGCCGAATGCAGCGGGACTTTCACCACGGGCTGCTAGGACGCCGCGTCCGGCACGTGGTCCGCGAATACCGCCAGGAGGGTGTCGCGCAACGTGTCCTGCGCAGGCGCCTCGCCGCTCGGCCGGAGCAACGTGAAGCTGCGGCGCTCCCCGTTGACGACGTACTGGCGGGACGGCAGGCTCAGGCTTGGGTCCTTGCCGCCCCGGCCCTCCCACACCGTGAACCCAAGCAGCTTGAGTCCTTCCAGGGCTCCGGCGGTGAAGTGCAGCTCTATGTCGGCCAGCTTACCTGCCGGACCCCTGTCATCGGCCGGAAGGACGTTGATCGCGACCGTCTCGTCCAGTTGGATCATCCATCATCCTCCTCGCGTCTGGTATCTGCTGGACCGGCATGGGTGCAAGGCGTCGGCCACACTGGCTGTCGGTCGCTGGACGGCGCCAACTGCCTGTGCGATTTGGGGTTGCCGAGCTCACGTTCGACGCGGGAGCGGAGCGTCCTGGGTGGAATGTCAACGGCAGGTTCCCCGGCCAATGCTCGAGCAGTCAGAAGGCAGAACGCAGAAGGCCGCAGGTAGAAGGTGGACGGTAGGAGAACAGCGGAGGGCCTCGCCAGAAGACGGACTGTCGGGGTCGACGGCGCCGATGTAACTGGCGTTGCCCGAGCCAGCGCCGCGAGGTGTCCGGCGTGAGGATCGAGACAGTGAGAGCGCGTACCGCGTCTGTGGGTGGGCTGGTCATCCGTGGTGAACAGGGGCTATTCAGTCGATGGGGAGCCCGAGGCTCGACCAGAAGACGGTGCAGCCCGCCGGCCTTCTTCTGATGTCTGACGTCCGACTGCTGACTCCTTCGCGCGTTCGCCCACCCGCGCCTCCTGCACGTCCATCGCGACGTGGGACAGCAGGTCCGCCTCTGGGTTCTCGGTGCGGCGCACGTGCTCGAGCCTCACGTGCCCGAGCTGAGTGCGAATGCCTTGGCCTGCCGATAGAGGGGTGGCAGACCAGGATGCCGGATGCGGCAGCGTCCCTGCATCTGGCGCACGAAGAGTTGCGAGTCCGAGCGGATCGGCGTGTCATCGTAGCCGTGTTCCGCCAGGTAGGACAGCGCTGCGATCACGCCGCGATACTCGGCGAGGGTGTTTGTCGCCACGCCGATCGGGGCGTGCAACTCGTGTGTGAGCTCGCCGGTCGCGTGTTCTATTCGGACGCCGTACCCCGCGGGGCCAGGATTGCCCCGTGCGCCGCCGTCGCTATTGGCCACCACGCGGCTCGATGTCATCGGGCCGGGTCGTGTTCGCGTGCCCGCGCTCCCCCGTCGTTCGGGTCGTGATACAAGATCCGCATACAACTCTCACACTGGATCAGCTCGGTGTTTCGGAGGATCTGGTTGAAGACTTGCGGGCGGAGTCGTACGTGGCACACGGTGCAATGCCCGTCACGCGCCTCGACCACCGCGATACCTCCCCGTTGTCTCGCGACCGCCTCGAACAGCTCGCGTGCCGCCGCGCCGATGTGCCCAGTCAGCGTCACCCGTTCGTTCGAGGTGCCGCTCAGCGTGCGCTCCATCTCTGCGCGTGTAGCCTCGAGCGCCGCACGGTCGCGCTCGATTTCCCCCCGATCGGCCTGCAGGACGCGCTCGGCCGCCTCGACATTGGCCGCCAGGTCGTCGGCTTCCAGCATGTGCTCCAGGATGGTGTCCTCGAGCCGCTGGACCTCGGCTTCGGCGGTGGCGATCTCATGCTGTACCGCCGTGTATTCCTTGTTGGTCTTGACCGCCATCAGCTGTTCCTTGAACCGCGACAGGCGCCCCTGCACCTCGGCAAGGCTTTTCTCACCTGCCTGGCGCTCGTTCTTCTTGTCCTCGACACACGTCCTGGCCGCATCGACCGCCGTGGTGCTGGCGGTCAGACGGGTGTCGAGATCCTCGATGCGCGACGGGATCCCGTCGACCGTGCGTCGCGCCTCGTCGGCCGCGGTGTCGAGTCGTTGCAGCTGGATCAATCGTTCAAGGTCTGGCAGCATCGTGTGTCACGTCTCGACGGTCGTCCGAGTGTCCGGTGGCGAGGGGCCCGAGCAAAAAAAAGCCCCACCATCGGGGCGGGGCACACACAGCCACCAGGTCGCTCGCAACCCGTGGTGCACGTCCCACGTTGCACCGAGATCGGCGAGGGGCCGGCGGCCGCGCCATTCGAATGCAGCGGTACGTGCACCACGGGCTGTGTGACAGGCCGGTGGACCAGCCCGGCCGAACACGGGGCGTCGTCTCCGCGCACGGCGCGTGGCGGTCGTCAAGGCGTGTCGTGTGTGCGACCATGTCGACTCCGTCGTGTGGTGGGCCCACCAGGATTCGAACCTGGGACAGACCGGTTATGAGCCGGCGGCTCTGACCGCTGAGCTATGGGCCCGGGCACTCGATACTTCCCGAATTCCGGCGCGGGCCCGAAGACCCGCTCGCTGGCGCCAGCCGGCGGGACTGCCGCCTCCGGAGCGGACTGCTACGTGCCTTCCATGAACGCCCGCAGACGCCGGCTGCGCGATGGGTGCCGCAGCTTGCGTAGCGCCTTGGCCTCGATCTGGCGGATCCGTTCGCGTGTGACCGCGAAGTTCTGCCCGACCTCCTCCAGCGTGTGCTCGCTCCCGTCCCCGACGCCGAACCGCATCTTGATCACCTTCTCCTCGCGTGGCGTCAAGGTCCTCAACACGCTTTCGGTCTGCTCCTTGAGGTTGAGGTTGATCACGGCCTCAGCCGGCGAGACCTCCTGCCGGTCCTCGATGAAATCGCCGAGATGGCTGTCCTCTTCCTCCCCGATCGGCGTCTCGAGTGAGATCGGCTCCTGGGCAATCTTGAGAACTTTTCGTACCTTGGACACCGGGATATCCATCCGCTTTGCGATCTCCTCCGACGTCGGTTCGCGGCCCAGTTCCTGCACGAGTGCGCGGGACGTCCGGATCAGCTTGTTGATCGTCTCGATCATGTGGACCGGGATCCGGATCGTCCGGGCCTGGTCGGCGATCGCGCGTGTGATCGCCTGGCGGATCCACCAGGTGGCGTAGGTCGAGAACTTGTAGCCGCGGCGATACTCGAACTTGTCGACCGCCTTCATCAGCCCGATGTTTCCCTCCTGGATCAGGTCGAGGAACTGCAGCCCGCGGTTGGTGTATTTCTTTGCGATCGACACCACGAGACGGAGATTCGCTTCCACCAGCTCCTTCTTGGCGATCTCGGCCAGCGTCTCGCCCCGCAGGATCGTGTGGAGCGTGTACGCCAGCGCCGCCGCCGACTGTTCCAGCTCCTCTGTCCGGCGTCGGAGCAGGGTCCGGAGCTCGCGCTGCTGCCGCGTGATGCGCCGCCGCTCCTCTTCTTTCATCCGCCGGCGGGTCTTGGCCTTCAACTGGCGATCGAGGTGCTCAGCCTCTCGCCGGATGCGCTGCACACCCTCGGTGATCTCCTTGACGCCGTCGACGAGCCGCCGCTTCACCGGCTCGGTGAAGTCGATACGACGAATCAGCCGGGACAGCGTGACCTGGGCTCGCAGCAGATTACGGTAGTTCCGTCGATAGCGTTTCTTCTCGCGCTTGGGGATCGTCCGGACCTTTTTCTCGCGGCGCACCACGTCCAGACGGGTCTTCCGGATCGTCTCGATCTGCGCCATCGCCTCACCGGCCCGGCGGTTGATCAGCTCTTCGGTGACCTCGTCATCGTGGAAGATCACCAACTCCCGGATCGTGCGGTCACCGCTCTTCAGCTGCTCGCCCATCCGGACGACCGCCTTGGCGATGGTCGGTGTCCGCGAGATCGCCTTGAGGACCGACAGCTTCCCTCGCTCGATCCGCCTGGCGATCTCGACCTCGCCCTCGCGGGTCAACAGGGGCACCGTCCCCATCTCGCGCAGATACATCCGAACCGGGTCGTTGGTCTTGTCGATCGCGCTCGGCGTCAAATCCAGTTCGATGTCGTCCGAGCCTTCCCCCCGCCGGTTGAGCAGCGTGTGCTCCCGGTACTTCTGTTCCGAATCAACGACTTCGATACCGGCGTTGCCGAACGCCGTGAACAGCTCGTCCAGCTCGTCGGAGGTCGTGATGTCGGGGGGGAGTAGCTCGTTCACCTCGTCATAGAGCAGGTACCCCTTCTCCTTGCCGATCTCAATGAGCTGCCGGACTTCGTCGTACTTTTCTTCGAGCGACAACAGCGTTCCTCCTCGGTGGGTCGTCCGCCTGGTCCAGTCGTGACTCGCGGCATTCGAGCCCATCCGGCCGTCACGTTCGCAGTGATTCGAGTTTCATCAACACGGCGCGTTTTTTCTGCCAGAGCTGGTCAATCTCAGCCAGTGCCGAGGGTGTGCCCAGCTGCTGGCACCGATCGATTTCGTCTTGCACCGCAGCGCGCTCACGCTCATACCCGCGTCGTTTGAGCTCCTGCCCGCAGGCGGCCGCCGGCGCCGGCGCTCGGTCCTGGGCGCCAACGCGCGCCATCCAGTCCGCCTCCTCTGTACTGAGACGCTCGCGGAGGGTGTCGAGGACGGTGTCCGCCGGCCACTCCGCCAGTGACCGGGCCGTGGACAGGATTGGCGCCGTCGCCAAACCGGCGAGATCGTCGTCGGTCAGCTCGGCGATCGCCACCAGGGCGGACGGGGTGTCCCGCACGAGCGCCCAAATCAGCCCCGTCTCCGCGGTCTTGACCGCTGGACGTGCCGAGACATGTCGTTCGTCGAGCGTCGTGCGTCGGGCCACCGCCGCCTTGCGGATCTCCGTCCGTACGACGTCCTCGAGGATCCGTGCTTTGTGTGCAAGACGATCCGCGAACTGGTCCCGTGTCGCAGCGTCCGGGATCCGCGCCGCAACGTGTAGCATTCTCGTCAGGAACTCACGTTGGTGGTCGCCCCGAGTCAGGTCGCGCTGGGCCGCTTCACGATCTAACAAGTATTCCAGATATGGCCGAGAACTGCGCAGTTTTTCCACATACCCAGCCGCACCATGCTTTCGGATGCACATATCGGGATCTTCGCCGTCCGCCAGCACCGCGACGTTGACCTGGAGCCCTGCGGCCAGCAGCAGCTCGCCGGAGCGCGCCGAGGCGCCGTCGCCGGCCGGGTCCGGGTCGAAGCTCACGATCACTTTCGACGTGAACCGTTTGAGGAGCTTGACCTGTTGCTCGCTGACGGCGGTGCCACAGGCAGCGACGACCGGCGTCACCCCGGCCTGCACCGCCTGTGCGAGATCGAAGTAGCCCTCCACCAGCACCGCGTACCCGGCCTTCCGGATGGCCGATTTCGAGAGATGCAGCCCGTACAGCGTGCGTGCCTTCGAATAAATGGGCGTCTCCCGCGAGTTCAGGTACTTCGGCTGCTGGTCTGGCTGCAACGCTCGGGCGCCGAAGGCGATGATCGAGCCTGTGTCCCGCGCGATCGGCACGACCAGGCGATTGCGGAACCGGTCGGTCAACGGCCGTCCGTCTCGTGCCGTGGCGAGGCCGCCGCGCAGCAGCAGCTCATCCGAGTATCCCCTGGCGCGCAGGTGGGTGATCAGGCTGTCCCGGGTCGGCGGCGCAAAGCCCAAGCCGAGCAACTCGGTCGTTACGTGTGTCACGTCGCGCGCGTCGAGATGGTCCCGCGCCGGCCGGCCGATCGCATCCGCCAGACACGACCTGAAGAACGCGGCCGCCGCCTCGTGCGCGCCGAGCATCGCTTCCCGCTCGCTCTCGGCAGCCGCGTCCCGCTCGGTGTTCGGTTCTGGGACTTCGACACCGAAGCGCTGGGCCAGCTGCCGCACCGCGTCCTGAAACCCTAGCGTCTCTTGCAGCTCGAGGAACTTGAGCACGTCACCACCGATCCCACACCCGAAGCAGTGGAAGAACCCCTTGTCGCGATGCACGTGGAACGAGGGTGTCTTCTCGGAGTGAAACGGACAGAGCCCCTTGTAGCTGTTGCCGGCCTTCTTGAGCGGGACGTAGTCCTGCACCACCTGCACGATATCCGCCTGCGCTTTCAGGTCGTCGATGAACACCTGCGGAAACAGGCCCATGTCAGTCCGCCTTCGCCACGGCTATGGCGGACGCGCCGAACCTCGTCGTTCGCACAACATCGGCGCGCGAAGGTGGGGCGGCAGTCCGCCTGCGCCGAAGCTCGCTGCTCGATCCTCTCCGGCGAACGACGGCGGGGAGGACCGTCATTCCTTCAGCTCCGCGATGGTGACGCCGCTGCCGCCCTCCTCGGGTGCCGCGGGGGAAACGCGCTGCACCAGCGGGTGCGCGTCGAGGAACCCGGCGATCGCCCGTCGCAGCTGACCGGTCCCGTGTCCATGAATGAACCGCACGACACGCTGTTCGCCCATCAGCGCCTGGTCCAGATGCTTTTCCGCTCGTGACAGCGCCTCGTCGACACGGCATCCAATCAAGTTGAGCTCGTCGAGCGGCCCGCGTGGGGCTTCGACCTGAATCGACACGCGGCTCTGCGGCTCGGTCGACGCCCCGTGGGGCGCGACCACCTCGAGCGATGCGAGCGGCACGCGGACCCGCTTGCCGTGCGCCTCCACCTCCGCCTCGCGTCCGTGCACCGACCGCACCGTGCCCTCGACCCCCAGCGTCGACATCCGGACCCGCGTGCCGACGCCGATCTGGGGTGCGGGACCACGAGTGGACGATGACGGAGGTGTCGCCGGGGTTGGGCCCCCGCTCGCAATCGCCTCGAGCGCGGCGCGCGCCTGTCTACCCAAGGCGCCGCTCTCGCCCGTCGACAGCGCCGGTTCGCGAGTGACCGCTCGCTCGGCTGCCTGTCGCTCGAGCGTTGCGGCCCGTTGTCGCAGGGTGTCGACGACCGCATCGATCTCTTCGCGCGCGGCGCGAAGCCGGGTGTCGAGCGACTGCTCAAGATCCTTCCGACCCGCCCGTTCGCGGCGCTCGAGCTCGGTTTCGCGATCGCTCAGCCGGGTGGCGCGCTTGGCGAGCTCCGTCTGTTGCTGGTCGAGCGTGCCGCGTAGCGCGTCGAGCTGTCGGCGGTCCTCGTCGACCTGCGCCAGATGGTCCGCGAGCTGTGCTTCCCGGGCGCTGCGCAATTCGGTTGCCGTCTTGATGATCTGTGGGTCGAGACCCAGCCGGCTGGCGATCTCCAGCGCCAGACTCCGGCCGGCGGACCCATAGACCAGCCGGTAGGTTGGCGCGAACGTCTCCGGGTCGAAGCCGAACGCCGCGCAGGTGACGCCCTCAGCCGTGGCACCATAGGCTTTGAGTGCGTCGTCGTGTGTCGTGGCAATGACGTGAGCGCCCCGCCGCCGGAAGTGCTCGACGATCGCCCGCCCCAGCGCACCCCCGTCGACCGGGTCCGTGCCCGCGCCAACCTCGTCGAGCAGGATCAGCGCCGGCAGCGACAGCCGCTGGTCCATCTCGACGATGTTCGTCATGTGCCCCGAGAAGGTGCTCAGGTTGGCGGCGATCGACTGCTCGTCGCCGATGTCGGCGAACACCGACCTGAACACCGGCACGCGGGACCCCGGCGCGACCGGGATGTGTAGACCGGCCTGCGCCATCAGGGTGAGCAACCCGGCGGTCTTGAGCGCGACCGTCTTGCCACCGGTGTTCGGACCGCTGATGATGAGTGCCCGTGTGGGCGGGCTCATGACGATGTCGACCGGCACCGGCTCGACCGGCGCGTCTTGGCGCGGTTGCGTCCCGAGCCGGCTGGTCACACTGGCCATCAGCAGGGGGTGCCTCGCGTCGCGCAGCTCGAGCGTTTGGTCGGTGGCAACCCGCGGTTCCACGCCGCCCACGGCGTTGGCGAAACCTGCCCGTGCCTGGAGCACATCGGTCTCGGTCGCGACCGTCAGCGTTCGGTGCAGGTCGACGGCGCGCCGCCGGAACGCCGTCGACAACGCCAGCAGTACCCGTCGGACCTCATCCCGCTCCTGCGCATCGAGCGCCACGATCTCGTTGTTGATATCGACCGTGCTGAGCGGCTCGAGAAACAGGCTCGCGCCGCTCGCCGAGCTGCCATGGACGATGCCGGGAATCGCGGTGCGGTGCTCCGACCGCACGATCAACACGAACCGGCCGTTCCGTTCAGTGACGACCTGCTCCTGCAGATACCGGGCGGTGTGGCGTCCGCGCAGATACGACTCGAGGGTGCCGCGCAACCGGTTCCGCTGCTTCCGTACCCGGCTGCGGATGGTCTTCAGCACCGGGCTCGCGTCGTCGACGACCTCGCCCGCAGGGTTGACCTTCTTGCGCACGTCGCCGCACTCGCGACCCCATGTCGCGCACCCGTCCACGATCGCTGACAGCGCCGGAAACGGACCCCCACTGGCAGTGGCGACCGACTTGCAGACCCGTTCCACCGACCCGAGGAAATTGGCCAGCTTCAGTAGTTGTGCCGGCTCGAGTGGCTGGGCCTCGATGGCGAGCGCCGACAGGATCGCGTCGAGGTCGTCCGGCGCTTCGAGCGGAAACACGCCGTTCGCGTCCAGATACCGGACGGCCTCTGTCGTGTGCGCGAGCGCAGTGTGGACCGAGTGGGGGTCGGTGAGCGGACGCAGTCGGGCCAGCTTTTCCGCGCCCAGCGGGGTCAGCGCGAAACTCGTGACCGCGTCGACCACCCGGTCGAACTCGAGGGTCGTGAGGGCTCCTGTATGCATCGGAGTGAGCGCGGAGGGCGCTGACCAGCCTGGGCAGCGCGTGGTGCACGTCCGGCTGCCTTCGACCGGCGCTGCCTCCCGTCTGACGACGTTGGGCTTCTGCTCAACGGGGTCGAAGACCGCCGGTCTTCGACCCCGTTGCGCCGTGTACTGGTCGAGCGCGGCACCGCTCGCGATGCGTTTCGGTGCGACGCGGGGTTTCACCACGGACCGCTAGACATCTCCGCGTGTCGAGAACACGTGCTTCACACATCCCGATCTCACCGCTTGGCGATGTCACACGCCGTCTCGGTCGTGTGCCACTGCGCAGTACACTCCCGCCTCTGGCCTGGCGTCGTCCGGGTGACGGGTCACGCGGACAACGCTGCCCGTCCCGGGTCAGGACGGTGGCTGGAGCGCGGAGTCTCTTGAGGTTCGGCGATCTGGCGCACAAGGCACCAAGGGTCCTAAGTTACCACGGTCACAAGAGCCTGCTCAAGCGCCTCGAGTCGTGAGTGCAGTGACCGCAACACAGCATGGCATTCGGCCGCCGCGGCAGCCCAGCGACCAGCGTTGCTCCAGGGTCGAAGCATGTCGGTCTGCGCCGTCGTCGGGCCGTGCGCTGTGGCGATCTGGACGGTCCTCGGTGCACACGCGTCTGTGCGGTCACTGCACGAGATGATTAATGATGCTCGCGAGTGCCGCGGCGCCGAACCCGTTGTCGATGTTCACGACCGCCACGCCGGTCGCGCAGCTGTTCAGCATCGACAGCAAGGCGGCGACTCCGCCGAAGCTGGCGCCGTAGCCGACGCTCGTCGGCACGGCGATCACCGGCACCGAGACCAACCCGCCCACCACGCTGGGCAGCGCCCCCTCCATTCCGGCGACCACCACGATGACCCGGGCCTGCTCGAGCCGCGACCGCTCCGCCAGCAGGCGGTGCAGCCCGGCGACGCCCACGTCGTAGAGACGCTCGACGCGGTTCCCCATCACCTCGCCGGTGACCACCGCCTCCTCGGACACCCGTTGGTCGGACGTGCCGCCGGAGACAACCAGAATGGTGCCGTACCCCGTGGGGTGTTCGTCCGTCGTGTGGCTGATGATCCGGGCGGTCTCGTGAAACACCGCCCCGCCCACGCGATCCCGGACGGCGGCGAACGCGTGGACGTCGGTCCGGGTCACCAGCAGACTGTGTCCCGCCTCGACGATGCGAGCGGCGATCTGGGCGACCTGGTCCGGTGTCTTCCCCTCACCGAAGATGACCTCCGGAAAGCCTTGTCGGATTGCCCGGTGGTGGTCGACCCGCGCGAACCCGACGTCCTCGAATGGTGCCTGACGCATCGAGGTGGCCAGCTGCGTCTGGGCGGCCTCCACCGCGAGCGCGCCGCTACGCACCTGCTCGAGCAGGGTCCGGAGCGTCTCGGGTCTCATGTCAGTGCCATGTGCCGCCGTCGTACGGGTGACACCGTCTGTGGGACAGGCTTCATCGGTTCCGGGTATCTGATCTATCTTACACACGCCCCGTGCCGGCACGGACGCACTCGGGCAACCGGCGGCATGCTGGCTCACAGTCGGTCGTGATCGTCCCGCGTGGCGCCGCGCCTGGCGATGCGCCAGCCGAGACGAGGTGACGAGGGACAATACCGTCTTGAAGCCCGAGGCGGGGCCGAGGTCTGAGCCGCGTGCCCGAGACCCACGAACGCAGAAAGCGCGAGGAGGACCGATGACGACGGGAGCAACCGCCGCGGCTGGGCTCGAGGGGGTCGTCGCGACCTCATCGAAGATCTGCTACCTCGACGGCGAACGGGGCGTGCTGGCGTACTGTGGCTACGACATCCACGATCTCGCGCGGTCGGCGACCTTTGAGGAGGTGTGCTACCTGCTCTGGCATCGACGGCTACCAACCCGGGCAGAGCTGGGAGACCTGCAGACCGAGCTTGCCCGGGCCCGTCTGCTGCCGGAGCCGATCGTGCGAATGATGCGGTCGCTCCCGCCCGAGCACACGATGGACGCTGTACGCACGCTCGTGTCGGCCCTGGCGCACCATGACCCTGACGTCGGTGACGATGCCCCCCCTGCCTCGATGCGGAAAGCGGTGCGTCTGACGGCGCAGGTTGGCACGCTGGTCGCGACGTTGGGTCGGCTGGCTGCCGGTGGCGCACCGATGCTGCCCGACCCGGTCCTCGGGCACGCTGCCAACTTCCTGTATATGCTGAGGGGCGAGCGCCCGAGCGCGCTGGCCGGCCGCGCGTTCGACGTGGCGTTGATGCTCCACGCCGACCACGAGCTGAATGCCTCGACGTTCGCGGCGCGTGTCGCGGCGGCGACGCTCACCGACATCCATTCGGCCATCGTGGCCGGGGTGGCGACACTGAAGGGGCCGCTGCACGGCGGCGCCAACGCCGAGGTCATGAAGATGCTCGAGACGATTGGCGAGGACGCCGATGACGATCGGGTGGTGGCCACAGTCCGGGGGATGCTGGCGCGTAAGCAGAAGGTGCCGGGTTTCGGGCATCGGGTCTATCGGACGGAGGATCCCCGGGCGACCCACTTGCGCCAGATGTCGCGGGATCTTGGCCGGCAGGCCAACAACACGCGCTGGTTCGAGATATCTCAGCGCATCGAAGCGGTGATGAAGGCGGAGAAGCAGATCGACGTCAACGTCGATTTCTACTCCGCCTCGACCTATCACACGCTCGGAATTGCGGTCGATCTGTTCACGCCGATCTTCGTCGTGAGCCGCGTCGCGGGCTGGACGGCGCATGTGCTCGAGCAATACGCGAACAACCGCCTGATCAGACCGCGGGCGGAGTATATCGGCCCGGAGTATCCTCAGACGTTCGTACCGATTGCGTCGCGCTAAGTGGCCCCGGTCATCATGACGGTCACGCACCGAGGGTGGCGAGGCGCCCGGCTGGCCAGGCGCGACGAGGGAGCACATTGGGGGATGTGTGACCGAGGAGCAACGCCGTCCAGGCGGGATGCATCGCCAGCCGAATGCTACCGTCATGATGACCGGGGC
>SMUY01172208.1_pt1 | contig 52929 bp, 50 predicted proteins | sample 2456441 | NCBI WGS metagenome assembly SMUY01 (sample SAMN11095931, study PRJNA526329) | marine sediment metagenome | biome: Marine sediment; feature: Surficial sediment; material: Deep marine sediment; isolation source: Hadal surficial sediment | place: Pacific Ocean | collected 2014-11 | depth...
AGACAAGGCCCATGCCTGAAATTATTTGTAAAGATTGTGGAAAACGACTGTTTCACGAAAATGAAGATACCTTGAAAATTGAAGAAGCGGTTCATAAAAAATTCTGTAGAAAAAAGGAGGGAGAGATTCATAGCTATATGCACAAAGATGCTTCTCACCAAGATCCATTTGATGAAGAACGTGAAGACGATGCTAAAGGCAAACCAATTCTAAAAAAGTAAATTTAGCGTATCAAAAAGGAATGCCTAAAGTACTGTAAAAAAATCAGTAACAATAAGATCATGGAATTCTAACTGTGCAACATAGGTCCCACGAGTAAGGGGAATGGACAAAACCTCATTAAAGCGCCCGCCCTGATCATCAAAGGCAATTTCTTCTATGTGATTTCCTTTTTGGTCAAAAATATCTACAAACAGGTCTTCTCTGAAGGAAAGTTGTTTGTACACTTGGCCTGAAATTATCAACTTGTCATCAGAGTATTCGGCTTTAATGACAGCATATTTTGATCTTATTGGCAGATGTCGTTCAATGAATTTCCTAAGTTCTTGAAGGTTTTTCTTGACAGTTTCAGAATCTCTATCAGCTAGGCCAATTTTAATTTCGTTAATAATGGATTCAAATTTTGAATTGCCTTTGTATTTTTCGCCGCCAAATTTTTCAATGAATACTTCAAGCTCCTCAAATTCTCTTGCGAGTTCCACACTATCAAGTTCTATATCAGAATAGCTCCTTTCAATTTTCTCTTCAATGTTAACAATTTGGGAGGCTTTATAATTCATAAATTGCAAAGTTACGACATACAATCCAGGTTTAGTTGGTGCTTGCCACTGTGTAAAAAATTCACCATCTCTGTTATCTGTAAATTTTAGTGTGCTGTGAATTTCGCCCGCTCCATCATTAATTGTCAAATACAAATTTTGCCTCCTGTCTTTTTTCCTTAAACCATCAGGTTTGTTTACAGCACCGTCAATTATCCAAATGTCTTTTTCCTGGTCATATCTGATATCATAGAAAATATTGGCATTATTCAGTGGAAGATATTCACTCAGATATTGGCGAATTTCGCTGAGCTTTGATTCTGCATCTATAAAGTTACTATAATCAATTAGCTCATATGCATCATTAGTCATCTTTACAAATTCATCGGAATATTGAGCAAAATCAGCATTATAGAAATTGGAAACAGTTTCAGAAAGATAATCAAGTTGTTTTCGATATTCAATTCTTTTAAGTTCATCTGCATTATAACCAACATCAGAACCAAATGGATCATCTACATATGCATTTGAGACTTGACGCCATTCTGAAAATAAATCACGTACCATATTGTCTGCAGAATCAAGATCATTTCTTATTACGAGATCTCTTGCAACGTTAATTCTTTCTTTCATTGAATCAATATAGTCAATATATCCGGGTAGGAATCTGTTCTTACGTAAGCTTAGATCAGCCAAGTTTTCAATTGATTTAGCTCGTTGTAAAATGTCACTAGCCCTAACTTTGAATGCATCTTTTGAATATGAATTCAAATCTTGTTTAATTTCAGGAGCTATTTCACTAGCCCAAGTTAACAATACTTCAATTCTATCAATTCTACTAACAGTAGGATTGCCATCTGCCATTTTTTTAGCAGTATCTAGAATTTTCAAAGCATTGTTTATGAGAAATAGATTTTTTTGATCAGCTTGAATTTCGGCTTTATGTTTCATTGTTTCATATTCAAATTTTAAAATCGATATTGGGCTTCGTTTTTCTCTCATTTCGTTAATGGATTTATCAAATTCTGAAACGATTTCCAAGATTTCATTTACAGAGTTTGCGTTTTCTACTTTGACTAGAAGTGATTCCCATCCATCAATCAAGTAAGAACCAATATTACTTTTTTGAGAAATTTCAACTGCTTTAGATATTCTTGACGAAGCATCAATTACATTTTTCATGTTTTTGATTTCTATCTCAGAATCCAAAATATTGTCTACAGATGTTGCCTGTTCTAAACTAGAGGCCAGATTTTTCCATTCAGGCATAATGAGATTTGCAAGCTCAGAGTTACTTTTCTTATCAGATGTAATGAATCGGTCAACATTTTCAAGTTCCCTGAGAAGCAAGGCTGCCTGATGAAGTTTTGAAACCTTGTCTATTGGTTCCACTAATTCTTCAATCGAGTCTTTTTTTGTCAGAGAGGATTTGGTCGATTCCCACTCTATTTGAACAAGTTTGAAAAGCGGGCTTTGTTTTCTTGTAATGACATCAAGATATCTTGATTTAGAAAGAAGATCTACTAGCTCATTTAATTCAGCAGAGTAAATTGGACCAGTCCCACGGGCAAAGATAAAAGCAATTTCTTCTTTGACGTTTCTATTCATTAGAGAAAAATTCTTTGTCATCAAATTTAGAAGAAGGTCTTCTAATTCTTGAAATGTAAGAGTGTGTTTTGTTTCAATTTTAATGGGATTAACATTCTTTATAGACACAAAAACGTCGTTTAATTTATGGATAGCAGTATTGGTGTTACCAATTTCATAATAGAAAACAGATGAAAATATTTCCTCATCAATAGCCTTTGCAACATCAAAAGAGATTTTTCCGTTTTCAATCAATTCAGAAGTAGAGTCTAAGAAAGATGTAATAGGTGGCCTAAATGCTGGATCAAGTTCAAAAAGATCCTCTTCAACAAAAAACGAACTCCACAAGTCAACATAAAGTTCTTCCAATTCATTTATGGTGTTAGTGGAAGGAGTAGAATTCAAAGTTTCTAATTTAGCCGTAAATTCTTCCAAGCTTGCATTTGTTTTTTCTTGAACTGAATTGATTTTTTCAGAAACTAAATTAGTAGCCAAATCAAAATATTTTGAACCATCAGGTTCTTGGTAAATTGAGGAAGAAACTGTAAAAGATGATTGTTTAAAATAATCACCATAAAAGATTTTTATTTCATATTCACCGCTTTTGCCACAAACCTTGCCTTTTAGAGGTATTGATTCTGTAACAAACAAGCCGTTGGGTAAGGGGGTTAATTGTTGAATCTGACAAAGATCTCCGTTGGGATTAATGATTTGCAAAATTAAGAATGCGTCAGGAAGCACCATTGCAAGACTTCCAAAGATAAAAAGACTTTCTCCCTTGTCAAAAGAGCCAAAATTATCCAAAAGTGAAATTCTATCCGAGTTTTGTGCATTACCAAGAGCAGGCATCAATAGGATTAGGAAAAATAATGCGACAATGAATGGTTTTTTCACAGGGATCAAAAAATTCTTAGAATTGTACTTAAGGATTTGGCAGTAATCATCCAGAAGATACAAAAATACGAATCAGATTATCAAGAAATCAGGCAGATATTACATTCAAGCTGTCATAACCTTGATTTTTTGGTCCGTGGTCATCTGAATACAATTTACATTATACATACAATAATCATGGAACTGTTCCCCTGTCCTTCTACCACACTTTTGACAAATCATGCTAATTACTTCCTTACATTCAGCACATTGAGAACAATTTACCAACACTCCGCCACAAATTCTGCATAATTCATTGGGCAATTCTTTTCAATAAGGCGTTTCAAAATTTGAATATAAATAAAACGTACAAGTTGTTCATATCAAAGCTCAGTGAAAAGATCTAAAATTGAAAAAAGTGAAAAATTTGCCATGGATAAAGTTAAGGAAACATTTGACAAATGGGCATTAATTGGAAAAGACGAATTAATGGAAAAAGAACATGCAAAAACAGTTCTAAAATTTTTAAAATCAATTTCATTTGAAAAATCTTTCTCGTTTCTTGATATTGGATGTGGAAATGGTTGGGTCGTTAGAAAAATTGCTGAAAAGAAATCATGTAAAAAAGCTGTTGGGATAGACAAAAGTAAAAACATGATAAAAAACTCTCGTTCAAAGAAAAAATTTCCCAAAGAACAATATTTTCAAGCAGACATTCAATCATGGAATTATAAAGGAAAATTTGATTTTATTTTTTCAATGGAGTCAATCTATTACTTAGAATCATTAGATCTGGCACTATCAAAAGTATACAAACTCTTAAAGTCCGGGGGACAATTTTTTTGTGGAACTGATTTTTACAAAGAAAATAAAGCAACTGCAAGATGGTCTATTCAAATGAAAATTCCGATGCATTTGAAATCAAAAACAGAATGGAGAGAATTATTCAAAGCTCATGGTTTTAAAACAAAAACTAGGCAAATTAAAGATCCTAAAAATAGAAAAAAATGGAAAAGAGAATTTGGGACTTTGTTTATTATAGGAACAAAATAGACTTTGCCTTTCTTCTTGAATTTTTTTTAGCTTTAACATACAAAATTATTCCAAGTATGATGGCACCGACCATTATTGCGAGATATCCATAATTGTTATCGGACACTGTACGTTGATCCGATTCAGAAAGTTTGGGTTCTGGTAAAGCTTGATATGGATTATCAACTACCAGAATGCTTGTACTAAAAATGTCAGGCTTTAAAACAGAATCTGACATTGCAAATATTTTAAGATCGTTGGCACCAATCAATAATTGATCTGTTTGCTCTTCAGGTAAAGAAAAAATGATTTGATCATCTTTTACTTGTTCAATTCCTGTGCCCACCAACTTTCCTTCAGAATTTATAAGAAAGTATTGTATATTTGAAGAATCTTTGGTTGTGAGCTGAATCGTTAGTTTTTTACCTTTTATAACGATCTCAGGCAACCCTATATCAATAATTTGAGGAAATCTGACACTCTCAAATTCTGACCAAGTTCCCATGTCAATTGGATAGGTCGGATCTGAAAACGCCTTGATGGTGATAGTACGAGATTCTGGGGAATATCCATCGAGTATAAAAGGGCCATTACTAATTATTGCATGATTGTTTTCTTTAATCCAATTTATCGCAGCCTCGTATCTGGAATCATAATAATTTGAATCTGTTTCAAAAGTTTTTAGAGCAAATGGAACATAATCTGAATTTTGAAATTCTAAAAGATATTCTTGGATGATTTTTGCATCGTTTGGAACTATTAAAGAGAGCCAGTTAACATTCTTGCTTGTTGCTCCTGAGCGTGAAAATGAAACTTTTCCATCAATAACTGCTTGTTCCATTGCAGAAATTAATTCCCATGGCATTACACTCCACACAGAAGCCCAATCGGCTATTTCAGATTCATCAAAATGCCAATAATCTACATAGACCTCTATGATATCATCATCAATTGGTTTTACACCAATTAGTGTATTTACCACTTGGCTAGCTCTTGGAGTATACTCTGTATCAAACGTCTTATCATCTTCTCCAGAAACTGTACCCCATTCATATGTGAAATAAAGAGAATAAAGGATATCATTCATGTCCATTTTTTCCCCGTGATGCCAGTTGCTAAAGGAAAGATCAAACGTTACTTTGCTAATAGATTGAGTTCCTTCTTGAACATTTTTCCATTTTTGTTGAGAAGGATCCCAGATAATGACATCATCTGGCAAATTAATTCTGCCTTCTGGTCCTTCTGTTTCTACATTCCATATAGTCCTGATTGGAATCGTTAATCCATTGTATGGATGTTTGAAAACACCTGGATCAGAAATAACTCCCCATATATGTCTGCTATAACTATCACTTAATCCCATAATGGGATTCCAAGCCCCTTGATAGATTTGTTTGACTCCAATTACAAGAGTGTCGTCATCACTCCTTGAATTTATTGGAGTAAATCTGGTAGGAACTCCTGCTCCAAAGTCATTGATCACACCTTCAACTTTTTCATTTACAACATATTGATCTATTTTACTGGCAAGAAAAATCCTCACCGATTCATTTAATCCCTCAACAATGGCTTGTTGGATGAGACCAATTCTTTCTTCAGCAGAAGTAAAATCACCAGTATAGATTTTTTGAGTAAGCAAATCAAGAAAATCATTTTTGTAATTCCAATAGGTAGGATCGTTAAATCCAGGCATGCTTGAAAACCAAGGAGCATACATCTGGCTGAGGCCAATAGAATCATATCGTACAAACGCAGACTGTGCCCAACCCTCAGTGTAAAGACTCCATTTGAGGTCAGCTGGGTCAGAACCATAAACAACAACAAATGCTTTGTTTAAATCTCCATAGTCTTTGTTTATCTTGAATCCAATTTTTTGGAGTTCCGATGAAAGAATTTCACCGATTGATTTTCTCACAGGATCATCGCTTCGTATGAGAATTGTTAGTTCAATAGGTTCATCATCAGCTGTCCAAATACCATTCCTTTTTACAGCTCCATAATCAACAAGTGCTTCTGAAATCATGGAATCAGCTAGTGTTGGATTATATCTAAAATGAAATGATTCCAATTGATTCAGTATGGACATGTATTCAGGATCATGTGGGCCATAATATGAAATCATTTCTGCACCATACCCGCCCATTAATTCATTTACAATAAATTTTCTATCAAAGAGATAGTTTAGCGCAAAACGTACTTGTTTGATCGAAAAGGGATTAAATTTTTCTGATTCTGCAGGATTTACAAGTATACTATATGAACCGCCAGTTGACTCGAAAACTTGAAGTCCTTCTCTTGATAAAGAAGTTTTAATCCTATCTGAAGAAATTCTATAATAATACATATCCAAATTACCGTTTCTTACTTCTTCTAAAGCAGTATTCTCATCAAGATATTGAATGAATTTAATTTCATTAACAAATGAACCCTTGTCTGCAAAAGCTGAATCGATACTAGAAATTCCTAATATGATTGCTAGTAGACAGACTAGCAATAGTTTCATGAAATTTGTTTCATACAGATATAATTAAAGGTCATCAATTAGCGAGAATTTCATCTTTGATTAACATTAAAATAAAAATAAAAATAAAATTCTTGTATTGTTCTTTAAACCTTTCATCCAAGGGCTAAACGGTGTAATTCCAGGCAGAATTTCAATTAAAGATTATGCCCACGTAGCTGAGACTGATCTATCAACTGCAGAAAAAATTCTTGATGAATTAATTAAAAATGGAATTGGGATAAAGAAAAGAAACTCATTTAATTTTAATTCAAGCGATAAACTCAAGTCAGCACTTTTAGTTTTGCAAAGAGGAGCTGCCATTGATGAGGTTTCAGCTCAAATAAATTGGAAGGATTTTGAAAGCCTTGTTTCAGACATGTTAGAATCTAAGGGCTTTGAGACAATAAGAAATTTGATTTTAAAAAATCCCAGAAGGGAAATAGATGTGGTAGGCACAAAGATGGGGGTATCTATAGTGATTGATTGTAAACATTGGAAAAGAACAAGTATTTCGTTACTTCAAACAGCAGTTGACAAGCAGATTGAACGAACAAAGCGGTATATCTCTCATACAAAGGACAGCATCGCAATTCCAACAATTGTGACCTTATATCAAGAAAAAGTGGATTTTATAAAAAAAGTACCAATAGTCCCAATCCAAAAATTTTCTTCATTTGTGGATGAATTTTATGGAAATCTTGATGAACTTAAAACAATCAAATCATACTAATTATAAATAAAATAAAGCTTCCAATCATAAACCCTTTTGAGATTTTCATTGACTTGTCAAGTGCAGTAGAATAATTTTGTATAATTGTTGGGCCCATAATTCTTACATTGGATTCTTTTTCTAAAATTTCAAATTTTGCAGGAGTCATGTTCTTTTCTGCTATTTTTGCTAATTTCAAATACCAATCAGCAATCTTTTGTATCTTTGTAAGAACGCCGAATTGATAATAACCCATTCGTGTTCTGACCTTTGTTTGTGTGTAATGAGTGTCAGAAGTACAAATTTCTAATAGAGTGTATCCATTTTTGGAGAAATGATTTACCACATGTTCTCTCACACCATTTTCCAAGTTGTTTGCATCTGCCCAAGCAAGAAAATATTTTTTCTCATTAATTTTCAAACATAAAACACCTAATCCGCCTAATCCTAGATCTGGAGTGCTCAAATTCATTTCATCAGAGTTGGCATAACCAAATACAAATTGATAGTGTTTCTTTGCAATTAAAGAATCAAGACATGATTTTGCGGCTTTTATCATATCTTCTGAATCAATTTTGGAAATCTCTCTTCCCATCGCATTGTGGCAATCAACGACCATTACTCTCTCAAACTTTCGATTTTTTGAAAATTGTTCAATTTCCTTTTTGATGTAACTTGGGAGATCTTCCATACCATGTGGGGATAATGATAAAAACAAAAGTGAAATTTTACCAAATAGCATTCCCGTTACTCTTGCCTTGTTTATCTGAACCACAACCGGCTCAGTACAGCTCAACCCTTCTTGAAAAACAGTACTATCGACTAAACTCATCAGATAATTATCAACTTCTTGTTGTGAAGGCAAGTTAAGAGAATGATCTGAAACACTATGCAACACCATTGCTGACGAATTCATTTTTTTGTAGATTAGATATGGGATGTTACTACCGCCCACAGGATGATATGGACCTGGGTGTATATCTGGCAAAATTAATCTAAAGTCAGTTTCTTTATCATACGAGCTGAATCTAATCTGTGAAGTAGAAACATTGGATGGTTTTGAGCTTTCCGCAATCATTGTTTCTACTTCAGATAAATTCTTTCCCCCAATAGACGCAAGATAGGCTTGTATAACTTTGTGTGTGCTTTTTACACCTGGTCTACCGGCCTTGTCAGTTAAAACAGACCATGCTGATGCGATAATTAAAAAGGTAAAACCATAGACTAATGTTTCTGGATCGGCTAGAGTAGACACCCACATATTTTGAGGAATCAATACCAAAAACATTGCCAATGGTTGAATGAAGCAAATTAACCAAGCTTTTCTTAGACTTGTGCCAAGTGTTGTTGTAAGAAGCCCTATCCTAAAGCTAGCAAAAAGGAACATTCCTTCGGTTATATAAAATAATGATGTCTCGGGTTTAGAGAAAATCGTTACTGATAGTAATCCAACGAGTATTACTAGTAGCCATATCGCATTACCAAAAAGTGACATGTGAATTGCCTTTGAATATTCTTGGTGTTTGATTAAACGAGAATCTATGTATTGTGTTGATAGTAATACTGCAATTACGCCAAAAAGACCGAATAAGATGTTATAGTCTTGAAGGTATTGAAAGTTTGTTGTGATTACAAGTAATAAAACAATAATGACAGAAGCTATTAACGAGTGGTAAAATGATGAGGGGTTGATTAATGTAAGTGAATATCTTTTGTGTATGCGTGATACATAATCAGAAGAAGGTGTCATAGTTTCTTTACGGAATTAGAATAATATCCATTAGCCATGAAATTATGATTAGACTAATTGGGATAGTTACCACGATTCTTGGATCGATTTTGAAACCTTTTGTTTCATCCTCAAAGAATCGCAACAGCCCTGCGCTTGATGCCGGCAGCGGTGCGCCTTTATTTTTGCTACTCATGGTTATTTTTCAAAGCAAAAAGATCAACATAAAAACTTTATTGTAGGTTTTTTAATTTTGATATGGTCTCAACGAGGGAGTTTATGGATTTTAGGATTTTTTGCTGTTTTTCGTGGTCGGATTCCCCCTCTAACTCTTTAGAAAGAGTCTCAAGTTTTTTATCTAAAATTTCGATTATTGATGGTTTCGATTTTCTGGTCTCTTCATCCTCAACAAATTCAATTTTTTGATCTTTTTTTGGTTCTTTACCACAGCTCACACATAATGCATTACCATCAATCATTACCCTTACTCCCTTACAGTACGGACATGGTTCACTAAGCAATGTAGCACCTTTCAACAGCATTTCTACTGCTTTTTTGGTAAGATCCTTTGACATCACTCTTTCAACCAAACTTCTTTTAAAAAAACCATTTTAGAATTTGATTATGCATACTCTTACAGACAAAGCTTAATAGTGTGTATATAGAAATGACTAAGAACGAATGGTAGTAATTTGTAACACATGTGGCCTTCCTGAAGATTTATGCGCATGTGGTGACCTTGCTAAAGATAGTACCAAGATTATTATCAGAATAGAAACTAGGCGATTCAGGAAAAAAGGAACTATGATTGAAGGTTTAGACCCAAAATTAAACAATCTGCAAGGGGTCGCAAAGGAATTAAAAAACAAATATGCGTGTGGTGGTACAGCAAAAGATGGATACATATTTCTTCAAGGCGACCATAGAGAAACCATAAAAGAATCATTAGTTAAATTGGGGTTTTCTGAATCAAGTATTGAATTACATTAGAAAGAACTTGGAAAAATCAAACAAAGTTCTACAAGGATTAGGAATCCCATATTCTGCATTAATTTCAATCATCTTTGGCATGATGGTGTTTTCCTTTCCTATTGGAGTCTTTATTGTTTTCAATTCTGATATTGGTCAAGAAATAAATTTTGAGTATCCATTAAATGGTTTGGAATTTTTTAATGATTATTTTGGGTATGAAATACCATTCGACATTGAGCTTGGGGATGCATTTATTGTAATTTGGGCCATTTTTGTAATTTTATTTTCAATTTCAATACTGGGTCCAAAAAAAGATTTTCTTAAAACTCTATTTTTAACAATGGCGGAAGGAAAATCAGTCATTGAAACTAACTATTTGATCACAACGATAAAGTGGTTTAGTATACTGATTCTAATTTCGGGAATTATCATTTATGTTCAAGAAGGAGTTGGCATAAGTATCAAAGCTCCAACTATTGAAAATAATTTAATTCAATTTTTCAGTGTAAGCGTTGCCCCGCTTTCAGAAGAAATTGGGTTTAGGGTTTTATTAATTGGCATTCCACTTTATGCAATTTATTCTGAAAGAATTTGTTTTAGAAATTTTTTTAAATCGTTATGGAACCCTAGTGAAAACTTGAACATAGGAGAATCATGGAAGGCCATAAGTTTGATTGTTGGTGTTGCCGTGTTTTTTGGATTTGCTCACATTATGTTTGGTGAGCCTTGGAGTAGTGGGAAATTTGCACAAGCAATGGCTGGAGGGATGATTATTGGTTGGGTATATTTTAGGAGCGGATTAGTTCCAGCAATCTTAATTCACTGGGCTACAAATTATTTTATTTTTTCATATGTCTATTTGATTGCCGATATTAACATGGTTCCAATTCAAGAGGCATTTTCACATCCACTATTAATGACTTTTCAGATTTTGTTTATGGTATTAGGCATCATATCTATTGCAATAATGATTTCAAATCATTATTTGCAAAAAGGAAGAAAAATTAAAGATTTAACAACTATTTTCAGCTAAAAATCACTTTGAATTTAATCTACAATTCGGTAATTCTGTAGAACTTGGGTAATCTTACTATGATTACCCAGAACCCATAATTTACGATTAAGCTACAATTTTGTCTCTTGAATATAGGATTAATCTCTATTTGATGTGAATAAAACATGGTTCAATTGTAACAAAATGATGTTACAAAAAAAACTAGCTAGTTATGAAATCTAGTTGTCTGTAATATGTCAATACACTCAGTGAATTTTATTTTTAATCATTATAGTATATTTATATGAAAAGTCGAAAAGTTTCTGGCATCTTAATGTCAGTTATTCTGGCAGCAGGTTTGTTTGCTCTCTTATTTGAGGTACAAGAATCAGAGGCTTTTGCTATTAAACGAATTACAATTCATGTAAAAGATGATTCAAACAAGCCAGTGGAAGCAACTTGTATGATTTTCACAGATGCTAGCGGAAGAGAACTCTTACAAACAAACAAAGGAGGAGTTGCCAAAACGTTAACCGTTAAAGAAGCTACAGTAGCCACTGTTTTCTGCACTTCAGCTGATGCAAAAAGTGGAAGAGTGGTATCTCCCTTAAATGAATCAAATCCTACATCAATTACAGTAATTGTAAACTAAATTTGCTTTAGTGCTTTTACAAAAAAATTAGATTAAAGATTTAACAACTATTTTCAGCTAAAAATCACTTTGAATTTAATCGACTGCTTGGTCATTCTGTCTACCGAATATGATTAAATATGTAAAAAAAAGACAATTTTCATGGTACATAACTTTACAACTTTTGTATTAATTCCTCTAATTCTTTCAATTGGACTCGTCCCAATTTCTCTTGCTGATCATCATATGATAATATCTCCTAGACAACAAATGGAAGACGGTATAACTGCTGAAGATGTTGTTTGTAAATCTGGATTAGCATTAATGATTCGTCCCTCTGGCGATGCAGCTTGTGTAAAAGAAGTTTCTGTTAAAAAATTAGAAGGTAAAGATTGGAAATTAGAAAAAGAAGCAACAATGATGGATGAGGGGAAGCACTTTTCCATAGAACTTGAGGATGGCGTAGGCGTAGCCGGGCCCTGATTTTATTACTCAGCTGGATCTATTTGTCAAATAAAAATTCCATTATCTCTATTACCTTTCTAAATAGTCGGTTAAGAAACTAAATTTGCTTTAGTGCTTTTACAAAAAAGTCAGATTAAAGATTTAAAGCGATTTTGAGACCCTTATATCGGTTACGAATAGTAACCTCGGTCACACCAGCTGCCTCAGCAACATCTCTTTGGGTTTTATTTTCACCATTTGAAACACATGCCACATAAAGTGCGGCAGCTGCTAAACCCATTGGATCTTTTCCAGCAGAAATTTTTACCTCCTCAGCTGCTCGTAGAATTCTAGTTGCCTCTCGTTTAGTTTTTTCGGAAAGATTAGCTAGACTTGCAATTCTGGATATACAGTTAACAGGATTCACCACTGGCATCTTCAGATTTAATTCTCTTAAAAGCAGACGATAACATCTTGCAATGTCTTTTCTTTTGATATTACTTGCATGGCCAATATCTTTTAGATTCCTTGGAGTTTCAGTGTCACGGCATGCTGCATAAAGAGCTGATGCAATTAGAGCAGAAATGGAACGACCCCTGACCAGGCCTTTTTCAAGGGCTTTTCTATATATGTAGGCGGCTTTTTCAATCACCGCATCACCAACTACAAGTTTATCCTTCAGTCTGTCAAGTTCGCTAAAAGCCTGTCTGAAGTTTCTGTCAACGGGTTCATGTACTTGGCTTCTATTATCCCACGTTCTTAGTCTTTCAATAGTACTTCTCATTGATGCTGATAATGGTTTGCCAGTTGCGTCTCTATCAGCTGGACCTATTATTGTTGCAAGACCCATGTCATGCATAGCTAAGGAGGTTGGTACACCCGCACGACTTCGACTTTCATGTTCTTCCTTTGAAAATGATCTCCATTCTGGTCCTGAATCAGCTACTTTTTCAGTAAGAACAAAACCACATTTACCGCAAAAGTTTTCTCCAGTATTTGCATCTGTGACAACTATGCCCTTTCCACATCGAGGACATTTTTCCTTTGGAATAATTTTTTTTACCATCTTACAGCAACGCGACCAAGCCATAATTGGTCGTATTTAACCGTTACTAATCCATCATATATAAGTTTAGCACCATTAGGTTCTATCAAGTTGCGAGCCCACTATTAATTCAAGTTCCAATTAAATCTAGAATTTTTTGGCAAAAATCTTTTTTCTCACTTTGTGCAATACAAAACATCAGATCATCCATGTTATCAACGTCCATCATTATTCTTTTAACAAATACCAACGATGTATTTGCCGTCTGAGATTTTCCTGTGGTCAAATGAATTTTGTAACTGTCCTCATCATAGTGTGTCTTCATAAGATCTACTGGCATACGAACTAAAGCATTTGTTCCATCAAACTGTCTTGATGGTACAATTAACGCAAATTTGGTAGGACGTTGAAACTTCATTAGAAAATCGATATCCTGAGTTTTAATGAATGGAATATCTTGTGGAATTACTATTGACGTATCAAAACCATTTTCCACAAGGAAAGTGTCCGCTAATGCAACTGCATTATTAACGCCTGTTTCATTGTCAGTAATTTGAATTGGATTGAATTTTTTTGAAATTTGAAAAGCTGATTCGTCTTTTGAGACTATAACAATTTTATCAATGTGGTTTGAAGTTGAAAGTATCTGTAAAACTTCCTCCAACATTAATTTACAAATATCAATTTTCTTTTCTTCATTAAGATCTAATCGCATTTTTGCATTTGAAAAGGTTTTCACAGGAATAATGGCAGAGGTTTTCAAATTAGACGTGAACTTGCTTTAAAATAAAAGATGCTAATGCATCTTCGTCTTGTTTATTTTTCATGATAATTTTTGTTTCATATACCGTCACATCCAAATTCTGGATTTTTTTTGCAAGTGCTTTATCTTTTGTATCTATGACAATATTTGAACAGACATCAGAATACATTTGTGCCAATCCATATGCACTAACCTCAATACCTGCAGCTTCCATGTACTGTGTTGCAGGGCCGCTAATTGCTTTATCGCCAATCAATGGACTTACTGCAACAACTTTTTTCTTTGATTTTGATAATTCTTTTCGAATTCCTTTGATTCGTAACATGGGTCCAATACTTGTTAATGGGTTACCTGGTGCCAAAATTACCAGTTTTGAATCATGAATTGAGTTTACAGCTTCTGGATTAGGCCTTGCTTTTTCTGCTCCAATATATTGAATTCCCTCAACCTTGTCCTTGCCCCTATACTTTACCCAGTGTTCCTGAAGATGAAGTTCACCTTTGTTGGTGGTGATTCTAGTTTCCACACTATTGTCAGTTACAGGAATTATTTTTATTGCAACTGCAAATTTTTCACACATCCATTTTGTAATGTCGCTTAGATTCATTCCGTTCTTCAACATGTTCGTTCGTATTAGATGAGTAGCTGCGTCTCTGTCTCCAATTCTAAACCAAGTTTCCTCACCAAAAACTTCCATTTGTCTCAGAAAATTGAATGTGTCATTCTTTATACCCCAACCTCTCTCATAGTCTAGTATATCCGCAAGGCCGTAAATTATGGTATCTATGTCAGGACATACATACATTCCATAAAGCCAGTAATTGTCACCAACATTGCTTATCACTCTTAGATCATTTACCTGAGAGGCAAAGCCTCGGACTAGTTTAACAGATCCGGTTCCTCCTGCAAGAATTGTTATCAATTTATTCAGCTCCTAAAACTAACAATTGACAGACTGTCACTAAATATTACTTTTTCAAAAGTTAGAAAATATTGTTAAGTTTTTATAGGATAGGTTTAATACAATCACGAATAAGTTAATTTTTGTGCGAAAAACTTCAGTAATTATCGTATTAATTACTGGATTAATCATTTTTGGGACTAGTTATCCCGCGTTGGCAGTTCAACTTAGTGTGAACATAAACCCTGATGCAAATTCTTCCCCCATAGAAATCAGGTTTCAAAGAACGATTTTCATAGAATATGAGAAGGGCGGACAAATTGCAGATGAGCTGAGAAACAAAACTTGGCTTAGTCAGGTTTCTGCCAACATATCAAGTCCCGGTGTTGTAGACTTGATGAATAGAATTAATCAAAAAATAGCTAGAGATGGTAGCGGGGCTAGACTTTCTGATTTGAATGTAGACTATTCTGCAAAGTTGACTGGCAGAGAATTAAGCGCCACTATTGATTACAAATTGATTCTAGATGCAGAGTTGTCGGATTATTTAATTCGTGAAAGACAAGGTCAGACCCCTGCACTTGTAGATGCAGGCTGGCGTGGAATATCTGTAGATGGCCCTGTTGTCATTGATGGTGTTGAAATCAATATACCAATCTCTGCAATCAAAGAAAATGACCTCAATGTATATTCTAAAATTGTTGGATCAGAAGCTGATGAATTATTTTCTCAAAGTCTCATTAATTCAGAAGGTGTCAAGAACCAACCTCTTTCAAATTGGCACTTTTTGTTTGATCCAACTGGTATTAATGTTGATGCAGCCACCTTTGGCCTTGCTGAAGAAATTTTGGGTTTTGTTGTCTCAGCATATACGATGGGAGAAAGTAGTATTAGAGAAGGAAGGCAGGTTGAAAAAATTCAAGAAGCGCAATTTACAGTTGATAAACTCTATACTGTAAGATCGATTCAATCTGCCGATATTGCCAGTGTGTCACTGATTGGATTTGCTAATATTGATAATTTAGGAGGGCTAGAAATTTTTGGTGTCACTCCAAGGGCACCAGAGGGATATGCAACAACTTCTACTGGAGAATTTCCCGTTTCAATCATTTATGGAATGGCTGGAATGGCTGCAGTTGGAGGAGGAGCACTTTTCATTATTAGCAAGAGGAAGCTGAAACAAGATGAAGGTAAAGGACAGACGGGAATTGACCCATCAAGATTGAAAGTTTATCAGACTAGTGCTGGTGCTGGAGGTTATCAAACAGTTAGAGGAGAATCACAGTTAATTGATGATAGTGATTATCAAAAATCTCGAAGTGTCTATGATGAGCAAAAGCCTTCTGAAACCAAAACTGAAGCTAAAAGTACAAAAGGTGCCCTTCCAAAGGGTTGGAAGCCAGAATAGTGCGTGCTGGTAGTAACCCTCCTTCTGTTTTCACGATATTTCGCTTTGCAGCCTACCTGAGCCAAGTACAGGATCCTAGGGCTCTATTTGGCCTTGCTCCATGTGGGTCAGATTTTTCATTCCTTCACTGGGAATCTCAGGTTTTGCCATCATTGTGCTCCAGATTGGATTAATTTCTGAACTGTTGCCAACCATCTCTGATTATTCATCTCTGAATCACATTTCCTGTATGGAGGGAGGAGTTTCCTCTGCCGTAGCAGCCTTTCGTGCTCCAGCTCGCACCTTGTTTAGAATACATTTAGTTAAATTTCAATTTTACTGTAAGCATTTTTTATTTTATTGAAATACCATAATCATGCAAAATTTGATCAACTTCATTTTCTGACTCTATTTTTGAATACTCATCTAATAGTTGCTTATTCAAATCAAAAAATGTATGACCCCACTTAAATTTCTCAAGCATCTTTAATGAATGGTCCCGATGCCCCAAAATGTAAAGTGCCGCAGAAACGGCTTCAACTGTTGTCAGTTTGTTTAACTTGGAATAATTTACAGGATTTCCAGCAAACAGAGGAGGGAGTTTTCTTTTAAGTCCAATAAACTTTTTTGTAAATGTTTGACCTGCAAGATTCCAAGAACAATCTATCCCAGTTATTGAACTAATCAGTTTTTTGTCTTTATTTAAGAGAGTTTTTTCTGCAAAAGGATCTAGAATTAAGGTTTTATTCGTTGTTTTATTAACATCTTTTGCTAGGCCGAACTTTACTAGTTTTGCAGCGGTACACTTTTTTGGTTCATCCTGCTTGAACATTAAAACTTGAATTCTCAACTGCAGTATTTTTTACAAGTTATAGTTATTTGAGTTTACTCTGAAGTGATGTATGTTATCCTATAGTATAATCTAGAAGGTTGTTCATCTTTGATTACTTCTAGATTCCATGTAGAATCAGGCAAGGGTACAATTGATGATTCTGGCAAGATTGTGAATTTTTCTAACTTAGCATTGGGTCCGCTGTAGCGAATTTTGTAGTTAAAGCCATCTATCTCAACAACTTGATAAATTGTTCCAGGACTACGAGTTAAATCCTTGATAAGACATTCAGCTTCTTGGCCAATAATGCAAATGCCATCCTGTGTGGTGATTTTGATATTTACATTGGCCTCTTCACCACGTGTTGAAGTGATAAGTGAGCCTTGAAGTACTCTTGGAAGCAATACCTTATCATCAAAAGTTTTTTCAGCTACAGAAATTGGTACAAAAGAATCAGAAATTCTATTAAATTTCTCAGTCATTCTTTTTCCCACTTGAACAGGTTTGGAAATTACAGAAAATGAAGTAGAATATAATCCAAATTCAGTATCTGCAATTACTTCATACTTTCCAATGGCATCACTTGAAATGGGAATTGTGTATTCATTGGAAAATGTTCCTGAAGGCGATGGAGTTACTGATAAGGATGTGCCAGGTCGTCCGCAAATGAAGGATCCACATGTTAATTGCAATTCATCCTCATGAACAACATTGATATGTATATTTTCTAGATATACTATCTTACTCGGTCTGCCAGAAATTTGAACTGTTTCACCTAATTGGTATTCATCTTTGTCAGTATCCAATAATAGGATTAGAGGCATATCGCCACCAAAGACAAACTCATTATTTATTGCAAACAAAGATTCAGCCCTCAATTTTTGATAAATTGCAGTTGCTTTGTAGTTGCCATCCTTGAAAATTGTTACAGGTAGGTCAAAGGTACTTTTGAAATTGCCTCCATTATCCAAATAGACAAAGGCCTCATAGATTTGTTTGATTGGAAAGCCTGTGGAACTAACAATGATTTGTGCCCTATCTTGTACTACCAGTCCTTCCATTCCCTGAGGTCTTTTCATCGCGGTTCCCAGAACAGTTAGAGTTTCTCCTGCGTTGTAAATTGCCTTATCAGTTGTAACTTGCAAGGGAGCAATTTCAAGTGTATCCTCTTCGGGATTTGGTGAAACTTTAAAGAAAATGTTTGTACTAATAGAATCTGTTCCTATTGCTATTTGATAAATTCCATAGTTGCTTGAAGTAACAACTCTTTCATTTGTAACCGCACTTACTTTTTCAGCACGTGGTGTTTCCCAGCTCCAAGAGAATTTTGAATTATCTGCCAAAGTGCCAAATTTGTCCGTATCCCCATCTGGCTTTATCAATGTGATCGATATTCCACTCCCTTGGGAAATATTTGGAATTATTCCATCAAGTAAAACCGTCTCGCCTAAACCAAAAACTTCCTTGTTTAATTGAACAAGAAATTGTCCCTCAATCTTTAGAGGGTCTATCACTGAAAAAGATGTAGTTGCCTTAACATCAGATCTAACTTGATCAAAATTAGGACAGCCCGAAACTTCTGTAGCCCATATGCCTTGTTTTGCGTCAGAATAGATTGCTTTAAGATGGTAGGTTCCTTGCTTGTACAATGAAGGGGATATAGATTGCTCAACCCTAAAGTTTCCTGCAATATCAGGAATTCCTGTCAGGGTATAGCAAGCAACAGCATTGTCAGTTATTCTACTCTGTGCCTTTGAACCTTCTAACAATGCAAGGATTGTTAGAGGATTGTCATCTTCATCGGTTATAAAGATAGAAACAACAAGAGTTTCAAAGCTGGATCTCGATTGGAGGTTGGCAACATTTCCAAAAATAACCATCCTTTCACCTATGTCGTAAATTAATTTATTAGTGAAGATGGAAAACGGAACTGAAATATCGACAAACTCTTCTGGGTTTTCTACCACCTTGAAGAAGATTGTTTCCGAACCAACTTCTTTGGAAACAGTTACTCTGTAATCACCAAATCTATCAGGTCCATTGGGAATAGTAAATTCGTAACTAAATGAACTATCTCCTTCTAATCTTACTACATCCAATATCTTTAGAACTCCAATCGTGTTTTGGTCCAAAGAACCTCTACCTAGTGGATCCGTTGAGAGTTCAGTACCAACCTGAAGAATTTCAAGGTCCATAGAATCAATGAACAAATTGTTTAATCTACCAGAGATTACAACTGTTTCTCCTAACCCATATGCTGGTTTATCAGTTCTTAACGAAATCGGCTTTTCCTCTTTAATATCTTCATTAAGAACGAAAGTTCCAGTTGCTGCCTGTGCTCCATATTGAGCGATTATTGTATGGGTTCCAAAACTGGGGGAAATGGTGTCCAAAAATATATTGGTGGAAAACTGTGCGTCTGGATTTGCGTTTAGCTCCCCACCTCTTACAGCAAAATTAACGCTGCCAATATTTGGAAATAAAGTTCCTTGATAGATTTTAATTCCATTAGGATTAATCACTTTAAATGTTAGTCCTTCAAACTCTATTATTTTAGAAGTTTCTCCAAAAATTGTGGCAGTTTCACCAGGAATATAAAATTCCTTATCTGTTGTGATTTTGAGTATATCTGCTTCTTTTTGTTCAATTTTAATTATTTCTTCTCCAACGGAAAATTGCGTTTCAGTAGTTGTTCCTGCATAATCTACCCTTACATTATAAACTCCCTCATTGATTCCAAGTAATTTTTGTAATTTTAACGAAGTTTCGAATTCGAGATTCAAGTTAGGATACAGTGTAAGTTTTTTGTAATAATTTGGTCCAGATACAACTACATCAACTGTTTCTTGGTAGAAAAATGGAATTTCGACGAAAATTTGTTTTGACACCGTTCCACTAATTGTTGCAGTTTCATCAAAAAGATAATTTGGCTTGTCTACAATAACAGTTACTGAAACTCTTTCTTCTTCTTCTTCAATAACTAATTTTCCATTAGTAGATCCTGCGGTGGATGTCTCAAATTTCCAATCATCAAATGAATTAGTATCAAAACCATCGTATACTCGTTGCCATGAAAGGAAATCATTATTTAAATCAGTAATATTTGGTGTTGCATCAATTACAATTCCAGCATCATCACGTAATTCTACACGTTCACCAACATCAGTAAACCAAACACTTTGGTATTGAAATTTCAAAAATTGTTGTGGTTTAATTGTTGTGCCCTCTGGTATGATAAGGGTTTTCTTCAAAACCGTTGTTGAAGCTATCTTCCAACCACCAACGTGTATTTCTTCATCTGTAGGATTGTATAGCTCTACCCATTCTGATATTGTCTCATAATCAGAGCCAGGAGGATTGGTATCAACTTCATTAATTACAACATGGTCTGCAGTAGAGCCTGATTGGCCTATTGCTGAGAAAGGAATAGTTCCCAATAGAAGAAATGCAAAAATTGCTAATAGTATCTCAGATTTCATATCCTCACGTTTCTACCCAGTTTAGTTAAAGCAGGAATTTTAGATTGGGATTGAGGAAAAGTTGAGCAAATTGTTAAAGTCGTATATCTTGAGTTAATCACTCGTAAATTTCTTTTTTTACGTAATTAAGCCCTGCGTAGAAATTATCCTAAATTTTTTCGGGTTTGTCACAATTTGGGCATTTTTTAAAAATTATTTTTTCGCCGCAATTAGCACAAAACCCCTCCCCTATTTTACTTTTCAAATATTTTTGTCGACTTCGTACAAATACCTTTATTCCAAAAAAAATTGCTGCTGCAATGATAACAGCGTAAATTGTTTTCATAAAAGGAATTAATCCTAACATAAGAAGACAAACTCCTGCAACAAGTATTAGATCACGTTTTTCAAAACTCATTTATTAATAATAAAAAAAAATTTGATAAAAAGATATGCCAAAGCTCAGAGCCATGGGTATACTTCATTTCAATTCATTACTCTAACTCTTCTTCATCGCCTGGCAAATGTAATATCAAATTATCAGATAATAATATTTCCTGTCATAAAAAATAAAAAATAAGTGGGATTGGCAGGATTTGAACCTACGACCTCTGGTACCCAAAACCAGAATCATACCAAGCTAGACCACAATCCCAACGAATCAGCAAAATCTTAACCCCAATTTAAGCTAGACAAATGATGATTTTAAATAACAAACTTAGTGCATTGGGTTATTGCAAGTTGAAGATTACATTAACGCAGGTAAAATAGCTGCTGAAGTTAGAGAGAATGCACGAAAAAAAAATTGGGTTGGGAAAACAGTTTTTGAAATTTGTGAAGAAATTGAAAGTGAAATTATCAAACGAGGTGCCAAGTGTGCATTCCCAGTCAATACAAGTTTGAATGAAGTTGCCGCACATTATACTGCAGAACCTGACGATCAAAAAACAATTTTAGAAACAGATTTAGTAAAAATTGATCTTGGGGTACAAATTAATGGTTATATCGCAGATACTGCTGTAACAGTTTGTTATGATCCACGGTATGACAGTTTAGTAAATGCTGCAGAAGATGCACTTCAAAATGCCATGTCAATGATAAAAATTGGAGTTAAAGCAAGCGATATTGGAAGAATTATTGAAAAAACTATCAGACAATTGGGTTTCAAACCTATTGTGAATCTTAGCGGCCATTCTCTTGATCAATATACTATTCATGCGGGGAAATCAATTCCAAATATATGGTCAATTGGATCATTTTCTCTTTCTGGAAATACTGCATATGCTTGCGAGCCATTTGTGACTTTGGAAAAAGGTTTAGGGATTGTTAGAGAAGGGAAGATAAAGAACATTTTTTCTCTTGTTTCAAGAAAAAAAACAAAAAATTCAGAATCTGATGAAATGTTAGATTTCATATGGGAGAATTTCAACCAATTGCCATTTACCTTAAGATGGTTTCTGAAAAAATGGGAGGAGAGAAAAGCAAGAGAGTTACTGGAATTTTTAATTAAGAAGAAGGTTGTAAAGGCTTACCCTGTGTTACTTGAAGCAAAGGCGCAACCAGTAGCACAAGCAGAACACACGTTTATTCCTACTGATACCGATGTCACCATTACTACTTAGTTTCCAAAAATTCACCAAAATCAAAATTTGTAAAAATCACAGTTTCGTACAGGTAAATTAAATTATTCATTAAAACAAGACCATAATTGAAATTTGGTTAAAAGTGGTTATCCTGTGAAAAAATAACAAAAAATACTACATAGTGCGTGTAAAATTGGCAGTGCTTTTATTACAGTTAGACTAGGGAAGTTTTGTAAAATGCCTCAAACCAAACCGATTGTTAGTATAGAAAATGTAGTTGCGTCTGCATCTGTAGACCAAAAAATGGATCTAAATAAAATTACAAGAACTTTTCCGGATGTAGAATACCACCCTGATCAATTCCCAGGATTAGTGTTCAGGTTGAAAAGCCCAAAAACTGCAACACTAATTTTTACTTCTGGAAAAATGGTTTGCACAGGTTCAAAATCAGAAGAGTTGGCAAGAAAGGCAGTAAAAACAGTAGTGCAAAAGTTGAGAAAAGGTGGGATCAAGGTAAAGAAAGATGCAACCGTGATAATTCAAAACATTGTAGCTTCTATAAACTTGCAAGGAAGAATTCACTTAGAGCAAGCTGCAAGAACATTACCTAGAAGTATGTATGAACCAGAACAATTTCCAGGTTTAATTCATAGAATGTTAGATCCAAAAACAGTGATACTTTTATTTTCATCAGGAAAATTGGTATGTACTGGAGCTAAAAAAGAAGAAGACGTTTACAGATCTGTTAACAACCTACATTCTTTATTGGAAGAAAAAAAATTAATGATCTATGATTAATTTCGTAGATCAAAATCAAACTTTTATTTTATCTTATTTTTTGGTAAAATAGATTATCTTAGTTGAGTGTAATTTCCTATTAATCAATGAATTTTTCTGCCTTCATATATCATATATAAAAGAAATGAATCAAAAAATAAAACAGCTGTCTAGATCAAGCATTAATAATAATCCAAATAAATTTTGATAAAAAAATTCGGCGACATTTCATCACAAATATCACCGGAAAAACTCATTGTTCTTATTTCATTAAGATGTGATACAATAAAATTCCTGTAAAAAATACCATGTTTATTTAGTAAAAATAGTCATGTTAAATTATCTTATTTTACTACCCAATGGAACTTTTTCAATTACGGTAAGCCAAAAAGGTTTTCCGTCTACATCTACTGCTAAAAGCATTGCTTGTGATTCAATCCCAGCTAATTTTTTGGGTTCAAGATTTACCAAGGCTATAACGACTTTTCCTATTAGATCTTCTGGGTGATAAAATTCTGCTCCCCCAATAATGATATCCCTTTTCTCAATGCCTAAATCAATTATACCCTTCACGATTCTGGTTTTGCCAGAAATTTTTTCTGCTGAAACAATTTTTCCTACACGTAGATCCATCTTTGCAAAATCATCGTATGATATGGTTGACATTAAAACACCTTTACTCAGAATTCATCAAAATCCAAATCTAATATATTTAATGCGAGAAAAACTTGCCACATAATATGGTCATAATTCAAGTATCTGTGGATATCAATGCATCCATAGAAAAAGTATGGAATATTATTTCTGATTTAGATAATGAGCCAAAATTTTGGAAAGGAACAAAGGAGGTCAGAAACATATCCAAGGATGAGAATATTGTAAATAGAGAAATAACGATAGTATTTAGAAACCAAAAATGCCTGCAAAAAGTTATGCTTCATCCCAAAGAAAAAATTGAGGCGGTGTTTAGAAAAGGAATTATCAAAGGTACAAAAACGATAAATCTTAACGAAAAAAGCGATATGGTTCAACTTGAAACAATCTGGAATATCAAACTTTCAGGAATGATGAGCATGTTCACTGGAATGGTTAAAAAACACATCCAAAGTGGTACAGAGCAAGCCCTTCAAAGCATTAAACAAGAAGCAGAGAGATAGTTATCATGGAAATTGCTCTAGAGATTTTTAATTATGCATTAGTAGCAATTTTAATTGGCATATCTGGAACTTGGATAATTTTAATTCGCTCAATGATCATATCTTTCAGAAAATCTCCCCATCTAGATAGATTCAATCCAATTCAACACAACAATCCAAAGGTTTCTGTAATTTTACCTGCAAGAAATGAAGAAAATTTCATAAAACAATGTCTTAATTCACTTTTGGACCAAGATTATGAAAATTACGAAATAGTTGCTATTGATGACTCCTCTGAGGACAATACTGGTAAAATAATTAACGAGTATGCTAAAAAAAATTCTAGGATAATATTCGTTAATGCAAAGCCAAAACCAGATGATTGGATGGGAAAAAATTGGGCATGTATGGAAGGTTACAGAAAAGCTACAGGTGAACTATTATTGTTTACAGATTCAGATACCCGTCATTCACGAAATGCAATTTCTTTGGCCGTATCTCACCTTTTTTCTCAAAATCTTGATGCACTGACTGTTTCACCAAAGATGGTGTGTTTGGATATTTGGACTAAAATCACTTTACCGATGCTTTCAACTTTTCTCCACACTAGGTTTTCTGCACTTAATGTAAATAATCCTAATAAAAAAACAGCTTACTTTTTCGGGAGTTTTTACATCATTCGAAGAGATGTGTATGAATCTATTGGACGGCATGATGGGGTCAAGCATGAAATTGTTGAAGATGGAGCTTTAGGCAAGAAGGTAAAAGAAAGAGGTTACAAATTAAGAATGGTTAGAGGGGATCATTTGATCGATGCAGTGTGGGCACGAGATTTTTCGAGCTTGTGGCAAGGCCTCAAAAGATTGATGGTTCCAATGTACTTACAAAATAATAGAATTGCCGTTGGAATATTTTTTGCTGTTTTGTTTTTGCTCTTTATGCCATTTCCAATCATGCTATATTCAATATTTTTTTTCCAAATGACAAATTCTTTTTTATTGTTACTTATAGGAGCGCTATCAGCAAGTATCTTAATTTACCTTGCTGCAATTGTTGAGGTCAGAATATTGCATCTTAATTTTTCTAATGCCCTCCTATGTCCAGCTGGGGGTTTTATTGTCGCATTTGGATTTTTAAATGGAATATTAAGTGCTAAGAGCGATAATGCAATTACATGGAAAGGAAGGAATTATTCCATGAAAGAATATATACAAAATTCCATCCAAGTATCGTAACCCTTTTAGATAAAATATTACAAGGATAAATCTCATGGATAAATCAGGTGTAATTGTTGGTAGTTTATTAGGCGCCACAGTGGTTGTATTATTATTTGCTTTTGTTTTGATGCCACCAACTGCCATCCAACGCCCCGATGTTCCGCCAAATGGACTAATTACAACTAATGGTCACAGTGTCAACATCGTTGGAGAAACCACGCCGATTTTTGAAAGAAAGAATCTTTCTTTGATGGAGATTTTCGAACGGTCAGAAGCAGGAGTAGTAAGAGTCACTGTTCAAAGAATAATTCAAGTTCTTGATACAAGCAGTGTCGGTTCTGGTTTTGTTTTTGATAATAACGGTCACATTATCACTAATACACATGTTATAGAGGGTGCAGAAAAAATTGTGGTTACTTTTTTAGATGGTAGATCTTACAATGCCAAATTAGTTGGAAAAGATCCATTCACAGATATTTCTGTTATCAAGGTAGACGTAGATGAAACCTTATTGCGGCCTCTTCCGATTGGAAATTCATCAAAACTTCGAGTTGGTGAACAAATTGCGGCCATAGGAAATCCCTTCGGCCTGTCGGGTTCCATGACAGCCGGAATTGTTAGTCAATTAGGAAGACTTTTGCCAGTACAGGATAGTGGTTTTTCAATTCCCGATGTAATTCAAACCGATGCTGCAATTAATCCTGGAAATTCAGGAGGGCCTTTACTAAATATGAGAGGGGAGGTGATTGGAATCAACACAGCTATCCAATCTAGAACTGGTGAATTTGCAGGTGTTGGATTTGCAATTCCATCAAGAACTGTTTCTAAAATCGTTCCAACACTTATTCAGGATGGAAAATTTAATCATCCATGGTTAGGAATTTCTGGAAGAAATATTGATCCGGATCTTGCCAAAATTCTTGGACTTGTAGATGCAAGAGGTTTTCTAATTGTAGTCGTTGTTGATAATAGTCCAGCATCAAAAGCTGGCCTACATGGTTCTATAGATGTTAAAGAAATTGAAGGAATCAATTACCCATTAGGGGGTGACATTATTTTGTCTGTAGATGGAAAAGAAGTTAGACAAATTGATGATATATTGATCCATCTTCAAAGAGAAAAATCAGTAGGAGATGAAATTGTTTTAGAAGTTCTAAGAGATGGAAGAATTACTAGTTTTGTTCTCATTTTAGAGGAAAGGCCAAATTCAAATTAAATTTTATACAAGCATAAATACTTGCACCCAAGATTCTCATTTATTGAGCGAGCTTGCCATAAATTGCGAACCCCTAAACAGAATTTTAGAGGGTAAAAATATTTCTCAACAAGAAGCTTTGGAAATTTTTCATATTTCTGAAAACGAACCTTACGAGCTTTTTCAAATAGCTCAGATTCTCAGAAAAAAACACAAAGGAAACACTGTAAGTTTTTCAAAAAAAGTATTTTTTAATTTGATTAATTTGTGTAAGGACACATGCTCATATTGTACATACAAAGCAGAACCTGAAGAATCAAAGTTATCATTAATGTCAAGAAACGATGTACGGCAATTGATTTTACTTGCAAAAAAATACAAATGCGTAGAAGCATTATTTGTTACTGGAGAACGACCAGAACAAAAATACGAAGAGGCTAGAACCTGGTTAAAATCAAATGGTTTTCACAGTACCTCGGAATATTTGGTACACATTTCAGAGTTGGCTCTATCAGAAGGCCTATTTCCTCATACAAATGCTGGAAATTTAACCAAGGAAGAAATGCGGGAACTGCAAAAAACTAACGCCAGCATGGGCCTCATGTTGGAAAATGTTAGTGAACGCCTCTCAGAAAAAGGCATGCCTCATTATTTGGCTTCAAGTAAAAAACCAAAAGAACGTTTGCAAGTTCTTAAAAATGCAGGTGAGCTTGGATTGCCAATGACAACTGGAATACTTGTAGGCATTGGTGAAACGCCTTGGGAAATAATTGAATCAATTTTTGCAATAAAGCATCTCAATGACAAATTTTCAAACATTCAAGAAGTAATTCTACAAAATTTTCAACCAAAACCAGACACCATAATGAGCGATTTTCATGCAGCAAAAGAATACTACTTCAAAATTGTGATAGCCTTAACAAGAATTATTATGCCCGAAATGAATATTCAAATTCCTCCCAATTTATCTCCTAGATCATATCAAACCTTTCTTTCAGTTGGAATAAATGATTGGGGCGGAATATCACCATTAACGCCTGACTATGTTAATCCTGAATTTTCGTGGCCTGACATTAGTAAAGTTGATGAATGTTCTAAACAAGCTGGATTTAAGCTAGAATGCAGATTTCCTATATACCAAGAATTTTTTTCATTTCTTAATTCAGAATTGAGGGAAAAACTAGCTGCTCTTGAAAATGAACAAGGGTTTGTAAAAGAGGAGTATTGGAAATGACTTTACAGATTGGGAAATTGGATAGTTTACTAAAAAAATCAGATTCATTAATTGCTGAAACTCTGAATCGTGCTCTATCTGAAAAAGAAATTTCTGAAAAACAGGCCATTGAGTTGTATTATGCTGAAGGAGTTGATTTTCATCTTATTGGTATGGTTGCTAATGAACTTCGTAGACGGAGAGTGGGTGAAATCGTCACCTATGTTGTAAATCGAAATATCAATTTCACAAATGTTTGTATCAAACAGTGTGGGTTTTGTGCATTTAGCAGAGATTTTAGAGAAGAAGAAGGTTATTTTTTACCAATAGAAGAAATTGTAAGACGCGCAAAAGAGGCACACAGTTTTGGAGCTACCGAAGTCTGCATTCAGGCTGGATTGCCTCCAGATTTGGACTCGAATTACTATGAAAATATTTGTAGAGCAATTAAAGTTGAAATTCCTGATATTCATATTCATGGATTTTCTCCAGAAGAGATACTTTATGGTGCTACTAGGTCTGAAGTTTCAATTCGTGAATATTTAGTTAGACTCAAAGAGGCAGGAGTGAATTCACTTGCAGGCACGGCTGCAGAAATATTAGATCAAGTATTGAGAGATAATATTTCTCCAGGAAGAATTAGTGTTAAAGATTGGGTCGAGGTAATAACTACAGCTCACAAACTTGGAATTAACACAACAGCAACAATGATGTTTGGCCATATAGAATCTCCAGAACAACGTGTAAGACACATTACAAAACTACGTGATATTCAAAAACAAACGGGTGGTTTTACAGAATTTGTTCCGTTAAACTTCATTGCACGCGAAGCTCCAATGTATAAACATAAACTCCATGAAGGAATTAGAAACGGTTCCAGTTCAAAAGATGTTCTACTAACACATGCAATTGCGCGAATTATTCTTAATAATTGCATTGATAATATTCAAATGTCATGGGTTAAAGAAGGTCAAAAAATGGCACAGTTATTGTTAATGTGGGGCGCAAACGATTTTGGTGGAACATTGATGAACGAAAGTATTTCAACCTCCGCCGGTGCACAATATGGTCAACTAATTAAACCAAAAACAATTAGAAGACTGGTAAGAGAAGTTGGGAGAATTCCTGCTGAAAGAAATACAAATTATCAAATTCTCAGAAAACTCGAGAATGAAAATAAAACTAGTAATGCACTTGATGATCTAGATGATGATTCAAAGTTTGGATCCTATTTTGAGTTAATTAAAATTAATAAATTCAAATTTCAAAATCCAAGGCGAAATTAATTGACAGCCTGCGACAGGGCTATTGATTTTGTAAAAACCAAAGGAATTGATGAATGTGAAGTAGTTTCTGTGAAAAGAAAAGTCATCACTGTAAGAATTACCGATTCACAAATTGCAGAAACAAAGGAAAATCTTGAGCAATCAATGGGATTTAGAATTATTCATCAAAAGAGGATATCCTCATCCCAAACCCATATCCCCGAAAATTTCAAAAATTCCATTGAGCAGGCCATAGAATTATTGAATTTTACCAAACCAAAACCATTTTGGAAATCTTTGCCTTCCAAATTTAAACAAAATACCCCTCTAGAAGGGGTTTTTGATAAAAAACTAGTAGAAATTACTGGCAGTGAGGCTACAGAAATAGCTCAAACTATGATTGATTCAGCTTTAAATCCAAAAATATTTTCTATAACAGGCTCACTTAACATTATTTCAGAAAATTTTTTAGTTTCAAACACAAACAGCCTTAGACTGGAAGAAAATGCTACTTACATTTCAGGTATCATTAATGCAGATTCCAATGTTGGCAACTTTCCAGTAAGTGGTTTTGGGCAAGCATGTTGTAGAACATTACAAAAATTCACACCTGAAAAAATTGGAGAGGAGGCAAGAGATATGTGTGTTAATTCCATTAATCCTCAACGTTGTGAGTTTGAAACTTGCTCAGTAATTTTTGAACCTTACTCAGTTGGTGAAATACTTGTTTTTGTACTTTCATCTAACTTTAACCTTAAAACATATGCTGAAAAACGCAGTTGTTTTTTTGAAAAAATTGGAGAGGATATATCTGTCAAGGATTTTTGTTTACTAGATGATCCTCATGTCCCTGAAGGGATTAGAAGTAAAACCTTTGATGATGAAGGGGTTCCAACAAAAATTACACCCTTAGTTGAAAAAGGAGTTTTCAAAAATGTTTATTCAGATTCTTATAATGCATTCAAAGAGGATGGTGAACAATACGGAAATGCGTCAAGACCAGGTTCTCCAATGGGTCGGAGTACAGAGCCTATCCCCATACCATCTCCACATAATCTTAGAATCAAAAGCGGCAAAGTTTCTCAAGATGATATCATCAAAGATACTAAAAAAGGGATTTTGGTTGGGAGGCTATGGTACACATACGCTATAAATCCAATCAAAGGAGATTTTTCTTGTACAGCAAGAAGCGGGGTAAGAATTATTGAGGGGGGGGAAATTAGGATGCCAGGAAAATCAGTTAGAATAGTTCACAATATTTCAAGAATGTTAACAAATATCTCTGCCATAGGAAATAACGTAAGAAATGTTTTGCAATGGGCATCCTTGCCATCAATTTGTCCTAGTCTTAAGGTTGAAAACATCAAAGTCTTGACAATCTAGATAGTTACAAAATCTTAATAAAAAATGTAGTTGTAAGAAAAATGAAATAAGCTAATACCAGACCTATACCAATTCGGCGTGAAATCAAGCCTGTTTTCATTACAATGAGTAGGACAAGACCAAATCCAATCATAACTGCATAGTCTACGAAAACTTCAGATGCTATTGAAACTCCTGCGATTGTAGCTCCAATTCCCATTATCATCAAAATGTTGTATATATTACTACCAATGATGTTTCCAATTCCTATGTCGGTGTGACCTCTGCGAATAGCTATTACTGATGTAATTAGTTCTGGAAGTGAGGTTCCGATTGCTATTACAGTTATCCCAATTATTCTTTCAGAAAGACCAAATGATTGAGCCAAGATTACTGCATTATCAACAGTCAGTATGGCACCTACATATAACAAAACGATTCCAATTGCAATTAATCCTAATGAACGTGAGTAAATATCTTTTTTCTGAAAAATCTCATCGGCTATTTCTTTTCTTTGTTTTTTTGCGTCTTTGTAAATGAAGACAGTAAAAATGATTAGTGAAAAAATTAACAAAATCCCATCATATTGAGATATTTCACCATCAATAGATAGCACAACTATCAAAAGAGAAACGCCAATCATAATTGGTACTTCTTTTTTTATTGTAGCCTTTTTGACAACTAGTGGTGCAATTATGGCCGCTATGCCAATTACCATTCCAATATTTGCGATGTTACTTCCAATGACATTACCTAGAATTATTGCACTGTGTTCTCCAGCTGCTGCAATACTTGCAGCAAGTTCAGGCGTTGATGTTCCATAAGCTACAACGGTCATGCCAATTATCAACTTGCTTATTCCAAGTTTTTTAGAAATGGCAACTCCACCACTAACTAACCAATGTCCACCGAAGCACAACATACCAAGTCCAACTATTGTCAAGGCTGCATTGATGGCAATTTCCATGCTGGTTCATGAAATCACATTTGTTTAAAGGGGCATTCTTATGCATAATTCACTATTCTAACAATATGTGTTGATTGCAAATCTACATTGACAATATTCTAATTTAATTCAAAAAATTAAGATATCACTCTTATCAACATATAGTATAACTAGTGTGTTCATGCTAAAATTTGACATCTGGGAGAACAGCAAGAGTTATGACCTGAATAAGAATCAATTACAGTTCGTATCAAATCTTAATGAGTTTAATTAGGCAAGAAATAATTGGTTTTCAATCGGTATCAGCATTACAACATGGCAACTTTTCATGTTCTTTCTTATAATCCTCTAAAAGCTGTTTTTTACGTTCTTTTGGGTTTTCAACGAACGTTCTTTGATAAGTATGGGTTTTTTGTTTACAAGCATCATTCTCAAAGTTTGTATCAACATACTTTGCAAATTCTTTCTGAAGATTATCACTTTCTCCAATGTAAATTACATCTTGGTTTTTGTCATAAAGAATATACACACCAGGCCTTGCTTTAACAAATCTTGCACTTTGAAGCCACAGGTGAACCTTCTCATCAAGAATCTCCATGTTAATTTTCAATTCTCTATAGGGTAATAAAGTAATTGTTCCACTTCCTGAAGAATAATGATGTTTTATGGTCCACAAAAAGAAGATTGTGCTAAAGAGAAAATGGCAAATAACATGCTTGTTTATGCAATGTTACAAATCAGTAAATGATAGAAATTTAATTATTACGTTCTAATTTTCAAAAAAACTCACAAATAAATACAAATAACCATGACATTTCTTGTGGGTAAACGACAAGTCAAAAGCGAGAGTGAATTAAAAAAAATCCGCTTACCCGAAGAAGGGGAGATGTTTGGCAGAGTACTAAAAATTCTAGGAGGCGATCAACTTTTAGTAAAATGCACAGATGATATTACTCGAAGAGGTAGAATCAGAGGCAAACTAAGACGTAGAATCTGGATTAGGGAAAATGATATTGTAATAATTGCCCCTTGGGATTTCAAACAAACTGAAAGAGGGGATATTTTGTGGCGATTTACTTTGCCACAAGTAGACTGGTTAAAACAAAATGATCATATTCCAAAAGATTTGTAACTTTTTCGTAATATTAAAATTTGCGATGCGGTATAATATAGTAAAATGGTACTTGTCTGGATTGGAATTGCGGTAGGAATTTTAATAGCAATAATTCTAATTGTTAAGATAGCAAAAACTCCCTCACATGAGGCAATTAGTCTTGGTCTATACTGCAAAATATGTGGGATTAAAACAAACGGCCTAAAATGCCTAAGATGTGAAAAAAAAGTAAGATGAGGAGGATGTTTTTTCATACGACTAATAAAGGAATGCAGACATTGTGGGAGAGATTTTCAGAGTATGTCAAGTAAATTTTGTTCCTCAAAATGCGCAGAAGAAGTAGGCGAGAAATAAAACTGGAATATTTTATTGTAACACAGATAATTATTGGATACGATGCAAAAACAAGTTGAAAATACAAATGATAGTTATGAAAAAATTGAATGCGGGCGATGGGATTTGAACCCACGAACTCCTAAGAGACTAGCCCCTCAAGCTAGCGCCTTTGGCCAGGCTGGGCGACACCCGCAACGAAATTTTCATGCATGGTTTTTATAATCCTTGATTACTTTTCGGAAACATGCTAGTACCAGTTAGATGTTTTACTTGTGGTAATCTTATTGCAGACAAATTTGAAGATTACCAAACCAAAGTAAAATCAGGAGAAGAACCTTCTCAAGCTCTTGATTCATTAGGAATTAACAGGTATTGTTGCAGAAGGATGTTATTAACTTCTGTGGAAACAATTCATCAAATAATTCCTTTCTATGAAGCAATTCAAAGAAGACATAATGAAATTCAATCTGAGCTAGAATAATTTGTCAAAAATTACCTCTATAACGGGTAGAATTCTCTACAATAGTCGTGGCAATAAAACAATCGAGGTTGATGTTAAAGCAGACAAGAATTTCCTTGGACGAGTTTGTGCTCCATCAGGTGCCAGTGTGGGTAAGCACGAAGCTGTTAGTTTTCCTAATGGAAAACCTGAGGAAGGTTTGAGAATTTTAAAGGAAAACGCTAACAAATTTCTAAACCTTGATCCGAGTGATCTGAAATCTGTTCATGAATCTCTACGTTCAATTGACCCAACAGAGAATTATTCCATAATTGGGGGCGCCCTAGCATTCGCTGTAACAATTGCAGCAATGGAATCAGCCTCAATGGCTTTAGGAGAGCCCCTTTTCAAAACTCTTTCAAAGGAAGAAGAATATAGATTCCCATTTCCTCTTGGAAATATTCTTGGAGGGGGATCACATGCTGGTCCCGGAACTCCAGATATCCAGGAAATTCTAATTTGCGCATTAGGATCAAAAACTATTAGAGAAGCAATAGAAACAAACTTTGCTGTACACCAAGAATTGAGATCTGTTCTGGAAAAAACTTATCCAGATTTTACTTATGGGAGGGGTGATGAAGGTGGTTGGGCACCAAAATTAACAAATGAAAAAGCATTAGAACTCTCAGCTAAAGCGTGTGAAAATCTTGGATTTAGTTTAGGAGATGAAGTATCACTTGGTGTTGATTTTGCTTCTTCAACGCAATGGAATGAACAAAAAAATAGATATGTATATGATAGAGGGGGTTTTGAAAATTCTCCAGAAGAACAAATTGAATTTGCATTAAATATTATTAAAAAATACAAACTAATCTATGCGGAGGATGCAGTTCATGAAGAAGCCTTTGAAGATATGGCGGAACTTTCAGCAAAATTTCCTAAAACTCTAATTGCTGGAGATGATCTTATTGTCACAAATAAAAAAATTCTAAAAAAAGCAATTAATGCAAAATCTTGCAATGCAGCAATTCTTAAAGTGAATCAAGCAGGAAGTCTTTTTGATGCTTTAGAATTTGCCAAGGAGGCAAATGACAACAACATAAAATTAATTACTTCACATAGATCGGGTGAATCAACTGATTCTCATATTTCGCATATTGGGATTGCCACCAAGTCAAAGATGCTTAAAGTTGGAGTGGTTGGGGGTGAAAGAGTAGCCAAATTAAATGAGCTTATTCGACTTTCGGAGCATGATTTAATACGCGGTATGGCAGAAATTTAAAATCACATGAGCCAACAAGGTGCAACGTCAGATATTAAGAAAAAAATCCTTTCCACAGGAATCAGGGTGGGGACTCAAGTAAAAACTAAGTTCATGAAACCATACATTACTAAGGCAAGTCCTGAAGGTCTTTACATAATTGATTTGGACATTACACTTGAAAGAATCAAAATAGCAGCTAAATTTATCAATAGAGTGGGTATTGAAAAGGTAATTATTTGTTCTGGAAGAGAATATGCAAATACCCCGATTGAAAAATTCTGTGAAATTACAGGAGCCATTGAAATGTTGGGGAGGTTTATGCCGGGAACTTTAACTAATCCCTCATTACCATATTACATTGAACCAAAACTTTTGCTGATTTCAGATCCTCAAGTGGATTCTCAAGCAATTACCGAAGCGACAAATGCGGGAATTCCAGTTATAGGAGTTTCAAATACGGATAATATCACCTCAAAGGTTGATTTGGTTATTCCTGCAAATAACAGAGGAAGAAAATCACTTGCGACCATCTATTGGTTGTTGGCCCGTGAAATTTTAATTGAGCGTGGCGAACTCAAAGAAGACGAATCGTTGAAATATGAAATAGATGATTTTGAAACCAAGATTTCTAAAGAGGAAATAGAATAATGCAGATAAGAACACCAGCTGTTGCTGGAATGTTCTACCCTGATGAAAAAAATGAGTTGAAAGAATTGGTCCATAAATGTTTTTTACATAAATTTGGGCCTGGAAAACTTCCCCCTACAGACACTAAAAAGAAAATTTATGGTGTAATTTGTCCACATGCTGGTTACATGTATTCAGGTCCAATAGCTTGTCATTCTTATTATTCAATTTCATTAGAATCACCAGAACTTTTTATCATAATAGGACCAAATCATTTGGGGATAGGATGTAACGTTGCTTCGATGATAGATTGTGGTTGGGAAACCCCTCTAGGTCTTGTTGAGGTTGATTCAGAGTTAGCAAAGGAATTGACGAAAATTTCTAAAATGGTTGAATTAGATTTTTTTTCTCACACAAGAGAACATAGTCTGGAAGTACAAGTGCCAATTTTACAAGTAGTTTATTCTAATAAATTCAAAATTTTACCAATTATTTTAATTAATCAAGAGAAAGAAGTAGTCGAGGATGTTGGTGAAGCAGTAGCAATCATAGCAAAACAAAAAAATGCTATGATTGTAGGGTCGTCAGATTTTACTCATTATGAACCAAATGAATTTGCTCACAAGCAAGACAAAGCCTTAATTGAACCAATACTTGATTTAGATGTAGAAAGGTTTTACAAAGTACTTCATGACAAAAAGGTAACTGCTTGTGGATATGGTGCAATTGCTTCAACTATTATCGCGTGTAAAAAATTGGGCGCTACCAAGGGAGAATTGCTAAAATACGCTACAAGTGGTGACGTTACGGGAGATATGAGTTCGGTAGTTGGATATGGTTCTATAATTTTCACTTGATTTCGAAAGCTTCAGCTCCAGGCAAAGTTATTCTGTTTGGAGAACATTTTGTGGTATATGGCGAAAAAGCCATTCTAGGTTCTATTGATAAGAGGATAAAAGTTACTTCTGAAACCAATAAAGAAAAACTTATTTCAGTTAGTTCAAGTTTGGGTCAACTCAAAATACCAATTACTGAATCTTATGAAGAGTTGGATTCTCCACTGAAGCCATTTTTTTATATTGCTAATGAAATGATTAAAAAATTCAATCATGATGGAGGAATCAAGATTGTGATTGATTCAGAAGTTCCTTCGGGAGTTGGACTTGGATCCTCTTCAGCCTGTTGTGTTGCAGGGGCAGCTTCCGTTTCAAATCTTTTCACAAAACTTTCAAGAGAAGAAATTCTAGAGCTCGCCATACAAGCAGAACAAACAATCTTCAAAAATACATCTGGTGCTGATTGTACTGTATGTACATATGGCGGCATAATCGAATATGATAAAAAATCTGGTTTTAATAAAATTAATTCAAAGAATGACTTTGTTTTAGTCATTGCAAATTCTGGAATTCCTCATCATACAAATTTGATTGTGTCAAAAGTAAAGAAATTCAAAGAAAGCCACGAAAATGAATTTTCTATTTTATGTAAAAAAGAAGCTGAACTAATCAATAAAGCAAATCAAGCACTGGAAATAAATGATTTAGTCGTTCTTGGTGAAAAAATGTCAAAAAATCAAGAATACTTGGAAGAAATTGGAGTTTCGAATGACAGACTTCAAGACATGATAAAAATGGCAGAAAAAAATGCTTACGGTGCAAAAATTACTGGTGCAGGTGATGGCGGTTGTATTGTTGCATTAACTGATGAAGCAAACCTGGAGAAAACAATGAATAATCTTCGAAGTGGAAATTTCGAATGTTTTTCAGCAAAAATTGATTCTAAAGGATTAGATGCTTTTTAACGGGGATATAGACAAGAGCTTTTTTGTGGCCCATACGGAAGTAAAGACGAACGTAATCACCAGAGTTTATTTTTTAACATTTGATACGAACTGTTAACAAAAATTCTGGATAATCTTACTATGATTACCCATCTGCGTTATAGCATGGGATCTTTCCATGTTTTTCCTTAAACTCTTCTAAAAGCTGCCTTTTGTGTTCTTGTGGGTTTTCAACGAACGTTCTTTGATAAGTATGAGTTGGGCCAAGTCATAAGGCATGACGGTACACAGGAATGTGTGTCAAGTGTAATTTAGTTTAGCATATTTCATAGGTAACTTATAGACAGGCTAGAATTTTGAATAAAAAGGAGCTGTTTCATTAACATTTCATACCAAATAAAATAGAATTTAGGTTTTCTTTTTGCTCAGTTTTTCATTGCTGGGGTTCTTTTCATGTCAGGGGGTTTATTCAATTTTATGAGTGGTTGTCTTTGAGGCATTGATCACAAATTGAAACTACAAGTGGAACAACTCTATTACAGTTACACCTTGTACACATGCAACCAATTTCTGGTTCGTGATTCTCAGACAACAAGCTTTCTAAACTTTTGACATAATATAATTCGTTGTTGATTATCAGTTTTGAGAAAAGTACCAAGGGAGTTTAGTCAAAAGGGACTCGAGAAAATAATCCCTAATCATAATTCATTAGGTTCTTTTCTTCTAACATATTATGAAGATTGTTTACAGCACGATAAACATCCTTTTCGGTTTTGCCACCTGTACATACTAGTTTGCCAGATGCAAAAAGCAAGATCACAGTTTTTGGTTCTAACATCCTGTGAATTAATCCAGGAAATTGTTCAGGCTCATACATACTTCTAGGTAATGTTCTCGCAGCTTGCTCTAAGCTAATTTTACCACCTAGGTTAATTGAGGCAACAATATTTTGTATTGTCACAATTGCATCTTTCTTTACCTTGATCCCACCTTTTCTCAACTTTTGCACTACTATTTTTACTGCCTTTCTTGCCAACTCTTCTGATTTTGAACCTGTGCAAACCATCTTTCCTGTTCTAAAAAGCAATGTTGCAGTTTTTGGGCTTTTCAACCTGAACACTAACCCCGGAAATTGATCAGGGTGATATTCTACATCCGGAAAAGTTCTTGTAATTTCATCGAGGTCTAGTTTTTGATCAATTGTAGCTGATGCAACCACATTCACGATATTGATTATTGGTTTAGTTAAAGGCACTATCTTTTGGTTTTAATGAACTACAATTTAAAACAAAGTTATAAAAATCAGTCAGACTGGTTCTTGTGTTGAATTTTCTTTATCTTAATATCATGTACGAGAGTAAAAACTGACAATGGAAATTCTTGAGTTCTTTGAGGTTTGGCCATTGATATAAAAGTTAATCTTATTCTTCCTGATAAATTAAATTCTGATCGCTCATAGTTTAGTTAATACTCCATTTGTTTCATAAAGTAACTTTTCAATCTCCTTTCTACTTTTCTGTTTTCCTTCTAACGCTTTGTTAACAGTTCGTATCAAATGTTAAAAAATAAACTCTGGTGATTACGTTCGTCTTTACTTCCGTATGGGCCACAAAAAAGCTCTTGTCTATATCCCCGATGCTTTTTAACTACCTATTTGTTTGAAGACAAACATGATTCTTATAAAACTTGGTGGTTCAATTATCACCAACAAAGAAAAAGCCACAACGCCAAGACCGAACACTTTGGATAATATAGTTCGTACACTCAAAAAAATTGAGGAGCCCATAATTATTGTGCATGGAGGTGGTTCATTTGGGCATTATTGGTCTGTAAAATTCAAAATGCATACTAAACCCGCAAAATATAACGTCCATGGAGTATCTGTTGTAAAAAATTCAATGGTCGAGTTAAACAAAATAATTCTTGATTCATTTTTGAAGTACAAGTTAAATCCTTACTGCTTGCCCCCAACAGATTTTGTAATCGGCGATAAGCCAATAAGAAAAAAGATAATAGAAATCGAAAAGATTGCAAAATCCAGATTAATTCCCGTTACCTTTGGAGATGCTTTGTGGTATGGCCAAAAAAAATCATATATCTTGTCAGGGGATAGAATTATGACAATTTTAGCAACTATTCTAAAACCCAAATTATCTATTTTTGTTTTGAATATAGATGGACTTTATTCAAATCTAAAAACTAAAAAACTAATTAATGAATTAAAAGGTGAAAAGCTATTAATTTCAAAATCTTCTAAGGATGTTACAGGGGGAATGAGGCGTAAAGTGGAGGAAGCTACAAAAATTTCTAAACAAGGGTTACAGGTATTTTTTGTAAATGGAAACAAACCTCAAAGAATTATTGATGCAGTAAAAAGAAAAAAGTTCTATGGAACCTTGTTTAGAGGATGAAAAAGTGGTAGAAGAACATCTAGTCCTTGTTGATGAAAATGATAATAAAATTGGTTTAGAGGAAAAAGTAAAATGTCATCTTCCAAACGGAAAATTACATCGTGCTTTTACTGCACTTTTGTTTAATAAAAAAAGTAAACTAGTTATCACTAAAAGGAGTTCTAGTAAAATACTCTGGTCAGGAGATTGGGATGGTACATTTGCTAGTCATCCTACTAAAACTGAAACGTATGTTTCATCAGCAGAAAGACGAATGCCTGAGGAATTGGGGATTCCATGTAAAATGAATTACCTAATGAAGTTTGAATACCATATTACATACAAAGATGTTGGTTCTGAAAACGAGATTTGTGGAACATTGATTGGCATAGTTGAAAATTTATCAAACTTCAAAATAGTTGAGGATGAAATAAGTGAGGTAAAATTCATCTCAGCAAACGAATTGAAACAAGAATTGGAAAAAAATCCTCAGATTTTTTGTCCATGGATGTTAATCGCGTTATTTTTGTTGCCATCTTCAGAAAAAGTCACGCTTGAAAAACACAAATTAATTCTATCGTCTTGGATGAAACCTGACATAAGAAAATCCTTAGAGGAATCGATAAAATATCATTTTCACGACAATAGATGGAGATTAGTCAATTAATGAATGCACTTCATCTCAAAAAAAATGCAAAAATTGTTAATCGTTTTCTTGGTGCAAAGATAAAAGGAAAGCCATCACAACTTTATGATGCTGCTTCACATCTTATAGAAACTGGTGGAAAAAGACTAAGACCGTTCATGGTTTTTAAAAGCTGTCGGATTTTAGGTGGAAGATATAGTGATGCAATACCTGCAGCAGGCGCTGTTGAAATGATTCATAATTTTACTCTTGTTCATGATGACATAATGGATAATGATGATATGCGTCATGGTGTTCCAACGACCCACAAAAAATTTGGAATTCCTATGGCAATTTTAGCTGGAGATGTTTTATTTTCAAAAGCATATCAAGTATTATCTAAAACAAATCTTCCATCTAAATCCACTACTGAACTAGTTTCAAGATTAGCTAAAGCCTGTGTAGATGTTTGTGAAGGACAGCTTCTTGATATCCGATTGGCTGAAAGTAAAACGATTCCAACTCAAAGTCAATACATAGTAATGATTAGTAAAAAAACAGCTGCCTTGTTTGATGCTTCATGCTCTATAGGTGCAATTTGTGCAAAAGCAAACAGAAAAGACATAACAAATCTTTCTTCATTTGGAAAAAACTTGGGCATTGCATTTCAGATCACTGATGATCTTATAGGAGTCTTGGGAGATCCGAAAGTGACAAAAAAACCAGTAGGAAATGATCTGAGAGAAGGTAAAAAGTCACTTCCAATTTTACTTGCATTAAAAAAGGCAAACCGAAAAGATAAAAAAATCATCCTTCGTTCCTTTGGAAATCAAAAAGCCAAGAAAAAAGATATCGATCAAGCTTTGATGGTTATCAGGTCCTTGGAAATCGAAAAAACTGTTCGTGATCAAGCTCTTAAATATGCTAAAAAAGCTAAAAAATCGCTAAATTCCTATTCTGGAATCGCCAAAAAAGAATTGCTTTCACTTTTAGATTTCGTTGTAAATAGGAGTTTGTGACTTGGATGAAGAATTAAAAAAAGAGATTAGAAAAATTGCCCTACAAAATGCAGTAGAGCATCATGGACAAACAAGAGACAAAATTGTTATACCAAAAATTTTAAGCACAAGACCTGAACTTCGAATCAAAATAAATGAGATAGCAAAAGAAATCTCCTTAATTGTTGATGAAGTAAACAAAATTTCTCTTACAGAGCAGAAATCAGAAATTGAAAAAGAGTTTCCAGAAATTCTTGCCCCTAAAGAAAAACAGAAGCAAAGAGAAGGACTTCCTTCACTTGAAGGAGCTGAACAAGGAAAGGTAGTCACACGTTTTCCCCCTGAACCTAATGGCTACCCCCATATAGGTCACGCAAAAGCAGCCATAATCAATGAAGAATATGCTAACATGTATGGTGGAAAAAAAATTTTAAGAATGGATGATACAAATCCCGAAAATGAACGGCTTGAATATTATGCTGCGATTAAGGTTGGTCTTGAATGGCTTGGGATACAATATGATGTTGTAAAAAATACTTCTGATGATATGGAATTATTCTATGAAAAGGGCCTAGAAATAGTCAGTTCTGGTAATGCTTACATTTGTACTTGCAAACGTGACATTATTGGCAAAAATCGAAAAGAGATGAAAGCTTGCAAATGCAGCTTTGGTGATCCAGATCAAAATAACGACAGATGGCATAAAATGTTTGAAAAATACAAACCTGGTGAAGCAGTTGTTAGATTCAGAGGAGATATGAAATCAAAAAACACAGTAATGCGTGATCCAGTTTTGTTTAGAGTAATAGATGCCAAGCATCCTTTGCTTGGAAATAAATTTAGAGTGTGGCCAAACTACGACTTTGCTGTTGCTATTGAGGATAGCATTGATGGAATAACCCATGCCTTTAGGTCCAAGGAATACGAACTTCGAAATGAGCTTTATTATTCAATTCTGGATGCTTTAAAAATGAGAAAACCAAGGATGATGGAATTTTCGAGGCTAGAATTCAAGGGAATGCCTGTTTCAAAGCGAGTTATTAAGCCACTCATTGAAGAAGGAAAGATTTCTTGGTATGATGATCCTAGATTACCTACATTAGAGGCTCTGAGAAGAAGAGGGATTAGACCAGAAGCTGTAAGAAAATTCATTCTCTCATTAGGTTTTACAAAATCAGATACGCTTGCACCTTTTGATGCTTTAGAATCATTTAATCGAAAGTTAGTGGACAGCGATAGTATAAGACTTTACATGGTTAAAAATCCACGAAAGTTGGTTATCAAAAATTTGCCGTCATCATCTGTAGAATTATCTAATCATCCAACAAAAGAAATGGGAAAAAGAAAGATTGAGTTTGATGAAAATTTATTCATTTCATCTGAAGATGCAAATAATCTTAGGTCTGGAAGTAAGATACGATTAATAGGTTTAGGTAATATTTCGATTACAAAAACTGGTTACCAGTTAGAAGGAGAATTTATTGGAGATGATATGAATGTGGACTACCCAAAATTTCAATGGGTTTCACAAAAAAATTCTCATCAATTAAAAATTCTAATTCCAAAGTCATTATTTGTGGATGGCGAATATAATCAAAATAGTTTGGAAGAATTAGAAGTGTATTCTGAATCTCACTATCTGGAATTATCAGAAGGATCTGAAATACAATTTGTGAGGTTTGGTTATTGTAGGAAGGATTCGCAGAACCAAGCAATTTTACCCACAAGTGAGTTTAATATGAAAATAGCTAGATTAATTAAATCAGATATTGAAACTTTTGGTTTTGTAAAAGATGGACGTGTTGCAACAAAAGATGAAATAATTTTTGAAACAGGGGTCCCAATTCCTCACAATGTTAAGGATTTTTTGTTTGATGGCTGGTATGATGAAGTTAAAAATGAATTGCCTTTATTGCCATATGGAGCTGAATTATCAAAATTCAAATTTCTAGCACCGATTCCAAACCCTTCTAAAATTATTTGCCTAGCGTATAATTACTTAGATTATATAGAAGAGCAAAAATTATCACCGCCAAAAGACCCAATCATATTTCTAAAACCCAGAACGGCCCTTTGTGGCACTTATTCGAGTATAGTTTGCCCTGATTTTGTTACTCAGTTGGATTACGAAGTACAATTGGCAATAATCTTGGGAAAAACATGCAAGAATGTAGCAGCGTCTGAAACAAAAAATACCGTTTTTGGATATATGGTATTCAATGATGTGTCTGCACAAGACATTCAGTTTAGCGATAATCAATTTACACTAAGAAAAAGTTTTGATACTTTTGCTCCATGCGGTCCTTGGATTACAACCGCTGATGAAATTACAGATGCTCAAAATCTCCGATTAACCACAAAGATCAATGGTGAGATAAGACAGAATTCATCAACTAGCAAAATGCTTTTGAAAATACCAGAAATTATCTCAAAATTAAGTAGTGTAATGACCTTAGAGAAGGGCGATATTATAACTACTGGAACACCTGCAAGAGTTACTCTGAAAAATCCTCAACTAGAATATCTAAAAGATGGAAATGAAATAGAAATGGAAATTGAAAATTTAGGCTATATTAAAAATACAGTTCAGTTTAAACCAAAATAACTAAATTTTTTGTTTCATAAGATAAAACGAAAACTGATACTCAAGATTTTCATTTTCTGGTAGATATTTTAATTTGGTAAGTATTTGAATTCGTTTGTATTTTTCTTGATGTCCAAAATTCTGAACATAAGATAAAATTTCCTTTAAGCCATTTATCGAACCGAAAATAATTGTGATAAGTATTGTATCATTAAAATGTTCAGAATCTGTAAGAATTGCTAAACCCTCTATATTGTTATCATTTCCAAAGTATATTATTCTTTTTTCTTTGATCAAAGACGACATTGAGAAATCATCAAGTGGAAGCCATCGCCATGATTTAACAAAGAAAAAATTGGATGGGAACAGAACAGATGGTAATTTTTCTTCATAGTTTACAAACTTGATCTTTTGTTTTTGGTCAATCTTTTTTGGAATAAGAGAATAGAAATTCCAGTTCTCATACTTTTTGTAGTTGAGTTTTCTTGCAAGGTTTATGGATTTTACATTAGAAGATGCAATAAGCATATATGCTGTTGTACAATCATTTTGTCTTGCAAGATTTTCTGCTTTTCTAATTAGTAATGATGCATATCCCCTTCTTCTGAAAAGTGGATTTACACGAATTCCTTCTATCCATACCTGTTTTCCTTCTTTGTTAAATGAAGCATGACAAATTGCTATTGGGGAACCCTTTTCATGAATTGTCAACAAGTCGCCTTCTTTCATCCAATAATCCCAGACATTAGAAATGTAATCTCCCCATGAGAACGTTTTTTGGCAAAACTCAAGTACTTTGTCTTTATCTGAGGCTGAAGCTTTTTTCACAATCACATCTAGTTTACATCAGAAAAATTATTAAGAATAGTTAAACGAACTCGTATAATGACTATGATAAAAGCCAGCAAAACATCTGACATTACTCCTGGGACGCTTCATAAAGTTTCAGTGGATGGAAAAGAAATTCTTCTAATAAACATTGATGGTAGTTTTTTTGCCATGGATAATACATGTACCCACGCCGGAGGTAGTCTATCTGAGGGAAAACTAGATGGATCAACTGTTATCTGTGATTGGCATGGTGCTCAATTTGATTGCAAAACAGGTAAACTTGCAAAATTTCCAGCAAAAATTAACGATTTAATGTCTTACAAAGTTGTTGTCGAATCAGACGACGTTTTCGTCGAGGTATAAATTAAGAATTATATTAATTCAATTGAAGGTGAAAAAGTTGGCAGATGAAAATCAGAATAAGGAGGCTTTGAAAGGTGCGATTCAAATATTAGAGCAGCTTGCTGCAAACAACGCTACTCCTAAAACTATTAAAAAAAGTACAATAGACTTGGTTAATTCTTTGAAAAGTGATAAGGATTCCATGTCTGTAAGAGCTGCAAATGCAATTAGCATGTTAGATGATATCACACAAGATCCAAATATGCCATCTTATGTTAGAGTCAGCTTATGGCAGGCAGTCTCAAAATTAGAAAGCATAAGAGAATAAATCCCTAAAAAACCAAATACATGACATTGAAAATTGAAGAATATCTGCAATCACTTCCTCAAGGCATTATGTCCGGTGAAGATGTTCAACTTAATGAACGTTCTCTAAAAGAAATTTTCAAGTTTGTTGAGTTAGGAACCGATGATATTTTTTATCATCTAGGCTGTGGTGATGGAAGAGGCATTCAAATCGCTTTAGAACAATTTCACGTAAAAAGTGCAGTTGGCATAGATAACGATAGTAAAAAGATTCAAGTTGCAAATCAATTGCTTCACGAAAAAAATCTTGATGGAAAGTTCATTTGTAAAGATATTCTTGATATAGAGTTTGATGATGCTACCACCATTCTGTTTTGGTTTACAGATTATAACATAATAGAAAAAATGATGAAAAAATTTGAAAAACTCAAAGAAGGATGCAAAATCATAACAATTTGGAGTCCTTTACTGGGATGTCTTCCTTCAAAGATTGAATTTCCATTTATCATAAACCAAGTTCCATTCAAACCTGCAAAAGATCTTCAAGAACAGATACTAGCAATATTTGGTGTCAAATGTGTTGATTTTGTGACAGCTTGGGAATTTGCTGAACGTTACACAAAGGCAATTGGTTCTCCTGAAGCAATAAATGAAAGATTTCTTACTATAATACAATCACTCATGATCTGGATTAATGCAAAGAACTTGGGAGTTACATGTGGTGATGAAATTCCAGAACCTATCAAGGCATACATGGGAATCTTGCGTAATTATTTCAACATTGAGGTTGAGCATCTTCTAAAAAAGTAATCTTCTGGTGTAATCCTTTTATTTAGAAAATAGCCAAACCTTCCTATGCAGGGAAGAATTAACATCAACGTTTCTTCAATAGACTATGATAAAACAAGTAAGGAAATCAAAAAGCAGCTTACTCTTCTTAAGGAGATGGTCCATGGAGAAAACGATTTTGTGGTTACAGATTCTGAATTTGCCTTTGGTTGGCACTTTTTTGTAGTAAGCGTGAACATGGACATTGTACAAAAATTAGCGGTTCAGATGGGTTCTGATTTTAATAAATTAAAAGGAAAGGGAATTGAAAAAAAATTTCTTTCGTGGCTTACAAATAAGATGGAGCAAAAAATTCCACGATTTAAACTTGCCATAAAAGAAGAGATGGAAACAAGCAAGTACGGCATTTTTTAGAATTTAAAGCAAACTGTGACTCCTATTAGTGCATAAAAAGTTCTTTTTGAAACCATTCTTATCACTTTATTCTACAGTGACTTTACTCAATTTTCTATTTGTCCAATAGATTGAAAATATTGTCTAGAAACTACCAGTACTTTACCTTGATTTTTTCCACTACCCTTTCGTGTTCAGGGCTACTTCTTCTTGCAAATCGCTCCATTTGAGTCAATGGCATTCCACCGAGTGTCCTTGCAAGTAGGTTAAAAAAGTATTTTCTTATACCATGTTTACCTGTCTTAGTCATGAATTTCCGTATTCCATACTTGAGGTTGTGCTGCCAAGTTTTGTACAGCACACCTAATTGAGTAGGAGATAGTTCATTTCCAATATCGAAAAATTTTGATTTTTCAAGTAACCCAATTGGTACAAAGGTAAGTGAAGTTGTAGTAAACATGGATTCTGGCTGTTCTCTTTCCAATTCACTGATAAGGTTAATTGTTTCCCATCCATCCTCAGGTGTTTCATCATTATCAAGACCCATAATCAAAGTAAACGCAGGAATCCAATAGTGTTCATTTAAAGTTTTTACTGCTTCCTTTACAAGCCAGTGCCATTCCTCGGGCTTATATGGTGCTAACTTCCTATCAGCATATTTATCAATTAATCTTACACTACCAGTCTCAAGACCACATTGAATTCCAATCACGTTATCAGGACCTGATTTTATTATTTTAGACAAGTTTGGAATAAGTTTTTCATCTGCAATTGCGCCTGCTAGGGTTCCGTGTGTCGGATTTGTGTGTTTAATTTTGGTAGACATAACTTTGGTAGACATGATTACGCTAAACAACTCTTCTAAGGCTTCTCTGTTTGGTTCCATTTGTTTACTTGTTCTTGGATCCATACCATAAACGAAAATATCATCACTGTGGACCCAAGCAGATGTTTGACCGTGCTTCAAGTTTACTTCTATTTCTCTTTTGACCTTTTCAGGTGGATAATATCTTAATGATCTTAAAGTAACATCACAAAATTTGCAACCACGACCACAACCTCGCATCACTTCTATCATGCCGTGCATACTTGGTTCTACAATATCGGGAATTTCGTCTATGTCAGGTCTATCCCAAAAGTTAATGAATCTTCCATGTAGTTTTTTTCCATCTCTTTCAAATTCTTTTATGTTTACTTTAAAGTCACTTCTTTTTCTGAAAGGATCCATGTTTTCAAAATCACCATTCATCAGATAACTGAAGAATCTACCAGCATGTCCGTCTATTTCAGGTGCAATTCCACCTAACTCTCCTTCTAAAAGTGCATAAAGACCGTATTCTTCGATTTTTGCTGGGTCATAGTTGTACTGCCATGTTCCTGACCCACCAACTACAACCTTTGCTTTGCTGCCAGTCCTTTTTTTTGCAGCATTTATTCGCATGTGTAGATCTTTACAGTAAAACTCATCGTAGGAAATGTGTTTACGTCCATAAGTGAATGTCATGGTTACAGGACCCATCCCAAGGGGATCCATTTCATATGTACCGACAACTTGTGTTTCTGGACCAATAAATTTCTCTATATGATCAGGATGTGCAACAACTACATCTTCCCGTTTAAATCCATCACGGAGCAAACTTGCCTCAACCTTTCTAAGACCATATGGTGCATAGTCTGCAACTCCGTTTGTGTGTGTAATAGGATTACATATAAAATCAAAAAGTATTTTTGGAGTAACTTGTTGTCCGAGAATTTTATACCAAAAACTATTCTTATCTCTTCCCGGATCAAGAGCTGGAGCGCAACCAAAAAAAGTCGCCAAAGACAGGTTTCTATAAGGAGACATAAGAGTTCTATCTGCAGTTAATACGATCTTTGGATGTCCCATTTTTGCCCTCACCCCCCTGTTTTTTAATTTATTTTAAACCTTGCTGGCCATAATCAGTATTTCTCAATTATTCCAGCCTTGTTCCTGAAGGTATACCCGAATTCTTTGTTTGACAATAAGTGATCTCCATCAAAAACAGTTCCATCACGGCAAACAAGATCCTCTCCCATGCAACAACTACCACAAATTCCAATTCCACATTTCATCATTCGTTCAATACTTGCTTGAACAAAAACTCCTTTTTCATTTGATAGTTGGACTGTTTTGTGCATCATAAGTTCTGGACCACATGTGTAAACAGCATCAAATTGATTTTTATTGATAATTTTTTCTACAATTTCTGTCACAAGGCCTTTTTCTCCATAAGAACCATCATCTGTCGCAACAATAACTTTGTGAGAATTTTTTGTAATAATTCGATTGGCCAAATCCTCAAAGAAGACTTCATTCTTTGTTTTCGCTCCAATGAGAACAGTTACATCATCTGTAGGTTGCACAAAAGTTAGTAATCGTATTAATGGCACAAGACCAGTTCCTCCTCCTACAAGCAAAAGCTTTCCTTCTTTGATAGTAAATGAATTGCCGTATGGTCCTCTAACTCCAATATTTTCACCTGCACCCACATTGTATAATCCTGTTGAGGCTTTTCCAAGTCTTCTAATAGTAAATGCCGCTTTGCCTTCTTCCTCAGAAATCATAACACTCATTGGTAATTCATTAATTCCTGGAACCCAAACCATTGCAAACTGTCCTGGTAGTACTTTGGCCATTTCCTCATCAGAAAAAATTAGAGTTCTAACGGTAGGTGTTTCATCAATTACCTTTTCTATTTTACAAATTACTGGATGGTTAGGATCTCTTAGCACGCCCAATCATCTCTTCAAATTTTGAAAATCCCTTTTTCACCATGTAATTACTTATGCCTACGTTAATTTCGTCAAAAATTGGAGTCCAACTATCAGCTACAGCACTTCCAATTTGAACAGCTGAAGCACCTGCAAGGACAAATTCAACTGCATCTTCCCAAGTTGATATTCCACCACAACCCATGATAGGGATATTAAATTTTGATGAGATTTCGTAAACACACCTAACTGCAATAGGTTTTATGGGAGTACCTGACAATCCACCAATTTTGTTACTAAGAATTGGTCGTTCTGTTTCCACATCAATTGCCATCGCCCTGAGAGTGTTAATTGCGGTGATTCCATCAACTCCTGCCTCAATTGCTACACTAACAGTTTCCAGATAATCTATCGTACCAAGTCCAATTTTCACAAACACCGGAACATTTGTTGCTGCTTTGACGGCTTTTACAATTTTTTTAACAAGTTCAGGATCGTCGCCAACATCCAAGCCTACTTTATCAACATGTGGACATGACAAATTCAACTCATATGCAGCCACTTTACAATTTTTAAATTGTTTTATCATGAATTCAAAATCGTCTTCCACCGAACCAACTAGACTTACAATAATTGGAACTTCCTTGTTTGACTCTATCATTTTTGCAAAGTGGGCAGCTCCAGGGTTTGAAAGGCCAACTGCATTTAACCAACCATCACCTTTAACACTAAAAATAGTAGGATTGGCATAACCTTCCCACGGTTCTTTACTTAGTGATTTTGTGACAACAGCGCCGGCGCCTGCTCTATAAATTCGATTAAATACATCAAGTGATATTCCCAGAATTCCTGATGCAAGGATGATAGGTTTTTCCAGATTTAAGGAACCTATTTTTGTTGAGATGTTTTGTCCCACTGTTAAACCTAAACTAATTTTTGAATATAACAGTTGATTCTGTTTTAATGGTTGTTACCTTTTTTAATGGAGTGTAGTCAAGTCAACTAGTCATGCATTCTGTAATTTTAACAGAGTTAGGTATCATAATGTTTGAAGACCAAAAATATTTGAAAGCTTTTCCATTTTCTAATCAAATTGATGATTATTTATCAATAAAAAATGGCAAGGCCGATATTTCAGAACTTGTTGATTATGTTTCAAAGCTTGATGTAGTTGTAGAGACAAACAATGATTCTCTTTTCTCTATTCTAAAACGAAATTCAATTGATGCCCAATTAATGAGTAATGATGAAATCGAGAAAATTCAAACCTCCAAACCTAAAATCTTGATTGAGGCAGATTTTGCAAAAGATAATGATGATGTGATGAAAAAATTACGCGATTTTGCTTTACAGCTTTCATCATCCAAAATTTCTGAAGTCTCACAAAGCCCTGATCTTCATATAATTCAATCAGTCAGTAGTCTAGATGAAATTGATCGCATAATCAATGGAATAAGTTCCCTGGTAAGAGAGTGGTATGGCCTTCATTTTCCTGAGCTGGACAACATTATTGATAGTATCATAGGCTATTCACAAATTGTTCTTGCAGGAAAAAGAGAAGACCTTACAAAAAGGGTGTTTGAGGATGCAGGTTTTCCTGAGTCAAAGGTAGAAATGCTTTTACTTGTTTCAAAAAAAAGTAGAGGCGGAGATATTTCCCCAGAAAATTTATCAATCGTTCAATCATTAGCAAAACAACTTCTTGAACTTTATGAGCTTAGAAAAAAATTAGAAGATCATGTTGAAACTCAAATGAATATAGTTGCTCCAAATATTTCTGTCATACTTGGACCTGTGGTCGGAGCTAGAATAATAGCTCGTGCTGGCAGTCTAAAAAAACTAGCCGTCATGCCAGCTAGCACCATCCAAGTATTAGGTGCAGAAAAGGCACTTTTCAGGTCTTTAAAGACAGGTTCTCAGCCACCAAAACATGGATTGTTGTTTCAACATGCTATGGTGCACCCTGCACCAAGATGGCAAAGAGGAAAAATTGCCAGAGCAGTAGCAGGCAAGGCAGCAATTGCTTCAAGAGTAGATGTTTACGATGGCAAATTAAACAAAACTTTGCTAGAGAAACTAAATGTACGAGTTAAAGAAATTGGTTTACAAAACAAAGAGCCTGTTGAAAAAGATTTTAAAAAAATTACTAAATTTGAAAAAAGGAATGACTTCAAGTCAAAAAATAAAAAGAAAAAAATCAAAATGATGAAAAAAAAGAGAAAGAAATTTGGTAGAGGATAGGAAAAATATTTTTTGGATAAAAACAGAAGGTCAAAACAAGCTTGCGACTAAAAATCTAGTTCCCGGTAACCAAGTTTACAAAGAAAAATTAGTTAGTAAAAAAGGGATAGAATACAGAATGTGGGACCCTTTTAGAAGTAAACTGGCTGCTGCCCTCATGAATAACTTGGAAGAATTTCCTTTCAAAGAAAATTCAAGCGTGCTTTATCTTGGAGTTTCAACAGGAACAACGATTAGTCACATATCTGACATTGTTGGACCAAAAGGTATTCTTTTTGGTGTTGAGAATTCAAGCAGGGTTGCAAGAGATTTTCTTGATAGAGTGGCATCACATAGAAAAAACATTATTCCGATTATTCACGATGCTAGACAGCCAAAGGATTACTTTTCAGTATATGATAAAGTAGACATTGTTTATTCAGATATTGCACAGCCAGATCAAACTGAAATTGCAATCGCAAATTGTAAATTATATCTAAAAAACGTAGGGCATCTTTTTTTGATAATTAAAACAAGAAGTATTGATGTTACCCAGTCACCAAAGAAAGTTATAGAAAATGAATCTAAAAAATTACAAACAAATTTTAAGATTCTTCAGCAAATCGATCTTCAGCCATTTGACAAAGATCATGCTATGGTAATTGCCAAGTTTCATGCAAACAATTAGATCTTATTTAATATGGTTTGAATTGTTTTCCAACTGGAACGAACAAAAATTGGCATTTCGTTCCTAGTTAACAAGCAATTTTTCACAAATTCCACAGTTTTTGTGTCTGAGGGATAACCGCTTCCTATATCGTATTTTTTTTGAATTTTTTTTATGGCTCGGTCTCGATTAACCTTTGCTATAATTGATGCTGCTGAAACGATGACAAATCTATTATCTGCATGGTGATATGATTTGACTCGATCGTTTCTTGCAAGCTTTGAAATTTTCTTGCCAAATCTTGAAGGATTAACATCGCAAGAATCAACATATGAAATGTGTGGCTTAAGTTTTGAAATCACCTTTGCCATGTATTTTGCTTCTAAATTATTAAGGTCATGTTTGAAAACGCTTTTATCTATAGTGTAGGGATTAATTTTTGCAACATAATAATTGTCAACGAATTTGATAATCTTTTTATAAAGTTTTTCTCTTTGTATTGGAGTTAATTTTTTTGAATCTCTTATTCCCATAGATTTTAGTTTTCTGATTTTTTCTTTTTTTACAGAAACCCCAGCAATTACAAGTGGTCCTAATAAGGAACCTCTACCCGCATCATCTACTCCACAAACTTGCACGAGTTTCGTAAATTCTGCAAGTATTAAACCATTTTAATTAAACTTTATCATGACTTGATCGGGAAATTTTTCAGAAAATATAATGTAGATATTTAAATTTTGAAATTGCATTAAACTAGTTTTTTCATCGACAGTTTGTACATTCAGAGGATTATGATGTGAGTATAATTTGTTGAAGATTTATTGAATTGTGATAAAGTCGGAAGTTTTTGCATTCAGTACAGTATATTCCCTCGCTACGTATTTTGGTATTTATACTGCCACAGTCAGCACAAATTAAAAGTCCATTAGACGCGAATTTTCCATCATACTTTGAGGCAAGAGATTTCATTCTTGTCGCTTTTTGTAAAAATTTCTATTTAAGATCATGTCTGTTTAGATTTATGAACATCGTATCAAATGAAAATTAGACTCGAATTATCCCATTCTCAACTAACCACCTCATTCCAGAAACAAAATCATCTTCTGAAATAAGACCATCTGCCCACCAACCTGCATTGTTTTTAATCCAATCAGGAACGTGCTCTTTAGCTGTTGCCGA
>SMUY01033377.1_pt1 | contig 52398 bp, 46 predicted proteins | sample 2456441 | NCBI WGS metagenome assembly SMUY01 (sample SAMN11095931, study PRJNA526329) | marine sediment metagenome | biome: Marine sediment; feature: Surficial sediment; material: Deep marine sediment; isolation source: Hadal surficial sediment | place: Pacific Ocean | collected 2014-11 | depth...
ACGAACGTGGAGTCGAAGCCGAGCCAGCGCTTCGCGGGCAGGAACCAGGTGGTGCGGCCCTCGAGCCGCACGAAGGTGTTGAGACCTCCCAGGCCCGCGAACTCCGCCGCGAAGCCGCTGATCTGCCCCTCTCGCGGCATGCGGATGTCGTCCCGCGTGTCGTTCACCCAGGAGATCGTCCCCAGGCTCGTGGTCGAGTCTGCTCCGAACTCCTCGCGCTGCAGCATGGAGGCGGCCTGGAACTCCCCGAGCCCGGAGACGTCCTGCGCACTGTAGGCGTAGCCCGTGCCGACGCGGGTCTCACCCTCGTCCAGCGGATAGCTCAGGTTCATGCTGAAGCCCGTGGTCTCCTGCTTGAAATCGATGAACTCCGTCTTGTTCCGGCCGAAGGTCGCGCTCAGGCTCACCAGGCTTCCCCTGAAATAGGGATCAGTGAAGCGGAGGTACATGCGCGAGTTGTCGGAGCCGAAATCCAGGGTCGCCGCCAGCCCCCAGCCCCTGCCGAAGAGGTTGTCCTGGCGCAGCGACGTATTCAAGAGGAAGCCGTCCGTAGACCCCACGCCAGCGCCGAAGCTAAAGGTCCCGGTGGGACGTTCGACCACGTCCACGTGCACCGCGACCCGATGCGGCTCGTCGAGCGGCTTGGCCTCGAGTCCCACCTCCTCGAAGAAGCCCAGGCGGCGGATCCGGGCCCGGCTCCGCTGCAGAACCCGCGCCGAGTAGAGCTCCCCCTCCGCCAGCCCCAGCTCCCGGCGAATGACCTCGTCCCGGGTTCGGGTGTTGCCGTGCACCTCGATCCGGTCCACAAAGTAGAGCTCGCCCTTGTCCACCTCGAAGCTACAATCGACCGTGCGCTTCTCCTCGTCGACGCGGGTGTGGGGACCGACCTTGGCCGAGAAGAAGCCGCGGTCCGCGTAGTGGGCTTGCAGGCGCTGCACGTCGCCCGTCAGCGTGGAGCGCCTGAAGACTTGGCCCTGCTCCAGCTCGAGGAACTCGAGCAGCACTTCGCTGTCCATAGACGAGTCCCCGACCACGTCCACATGGCCGACGTAGTAGCGCGGTCCTTCCGAGACCTTAACCTTGACGCGCAGACCCTTCTCGTCGTAGTCGACCTGGGGCTCGCCGATGGTCGCGCGGATGAAGCCTTCATCCATGTACTCGCGACCGATGCGATCGAGGTCCTGATAGAAGATAGGCTCCGCATAGATGCCCGATCGGTCCCAGAATTTGGTGACGAAAGACATACGTCCCCAGGGCTTCGTCTGCACCACGCGGAGCAGCTCCTTGTCCGAGAGCGCCTCGTTGCCTTCGAAATCGATCGCGATCAGACGAAGCTTCTTCCCCTCCCTGATGTCGAAGTTGATCTCGACGCTGCCCTCCCCGATCGGCTCCACGTGATAGCTCACTTCCACGAGGTAGTAGCCCTGGCTCTTGTAGAGAGCCTTCACGCGAGCTTGGTTCTCGAGCAGGAGCGGATAATCCGTGGTGGAGCCAACCGTCAGCGTGAGCTGGTCCTTGATGTCGTCGCTCCCCATGTTCTCGTTTCCCGAGACGCTCACGCGTCGGATAATGGGGTTCTCCTCGACTAGGAACGTGACGAGCTTGCCACCGTGCTCATCCAGGACCTCGACCTGGACGTCGCGGAAGAAGCCCAGCGCGTAGATACGCCGAACGTCCTCGCCGATCCGATCCTGCCGGAGCGGCTCACCCACCCGTGTTCCCACCACCGCTCGGATGGCATCCGCCTCGATGCGGCGGTTTCCGAGCACCTGTACCCCAACCACCGTATTCGTAGTCTGGGGCGTGAGTCCCTCTACATCGGGAGCGAAATCGTGTCGGGCCCAGACCCCGCGCTCAGCTCTTAGTCGGGATGGCTGACGGGCCAGGATGGAGCGCACAGCCGTCGCCGCCTCGGAGATCGCCGCGGAGAGCCCGGCCGCGCCCTCACCCTGGTAGATGAAGTGGGCGAGCTCCTGCATGCGAGGAACAGCCAGCACGCGCACGTCCAGGCTGTAGTGCTGCGTCAGGCGCGCAACGCGCGCGACCACCACGAAGTGTGCACCCGTGTGCTGCGCCTGCTGCCGGAAATAACGCTCACCCAGCCGGGCCCCGCCCTCGACCAGCGGACGTGGCTCCAAGACAAGCGCGTCGCGCACTTCGAGCGCCGCGCCCTCGGTGGGCTGGCTCGACTCCAGCGCGCGGGAGAGGCGTGAGAGCCACTTGGACGCACCTTCCTCCAGGGGAGCGGAGGGCTCGAGCGTAAGCACGATCGGAACAGCGGATGACGGCGCTGCCGGCTGCGCACGCACTGCACCTGCGAGCGACAACAGCGCCACACAAGATAGTAGGGCTGCGCTCCACCGGACCGTCCGCCTGAGGGTCCTCACATCTGGCTCCCCTGCATCAGCCTTCCGCATCTGCGCCGCAACTCGGTGGCGAACCCGTATTTTACCAGACACCGGAGACTAGCGGGTCCGCGTAGACAGTGGCCATTGGAAGGGCCGCGGTGACGCTCAGCCACACCTTCTCGAAGCCGCACAGGGAAGCCTAGGACTCCAAACGCCCTCCTCGCAGGTAGTACTTCTTCCCCAGGCGTCCAGCGAGCTTCTCGTTATGCGTCACGAGGATCAGGCCCGTACCTACCTCCGCGTTGAGGCGCAGAAGTATCTCCTCAACCTGTTCGGCGGTATGGGGATCGAGGTTGCCGGTCGGCTCGTCTGCAAGCAGGACCGGCGGCGAGAGCACCAGGGCGCGGGCGATCGCCACGCGTTGCCGCTCCCCGCCTGAGAGCTTGCCTGGGGGATGCTGCCGGCGATCCGTCAGTCCCACCTCATCGAGCATCTCCCGCGCACGTTCGCGCGCCAGGCGCTTCGGCCAGCCGGCCAGCAGGCACGGCATCATCACGTTCTCCTCCGCATCGAACTCCGGCAGCAGGTGGTGGAACTGAAACACGAAGCCAACGCTCTGGTTACGATGACGGGCCAGAGCCGGGCCGTCGAGCTGGTAGACATCGGCCTGCTGGTAGAGCACGCGGCCCTCGCTGGGCCGCTCGAGTCCCCCGAGAATGTGCAGCAACGTCGATTTGCCTGAGCCCGACACGCCGAGAATGCCCATCGACTCGCCCAGATTGAGAACGAGGTCCACCCCGCGCAGGATCTCGAGCTCGCCTCCAGGGGCGGAGAAGCGCTTGACGATTCCCTCGGCGCGCAGCTCACTCATACCGCAGCGCCTCCGCCGGATCGAGGCGCGCAGCCTGCCAACACGGCAGCAGCGTTGCCCCGATCGAGAGGACCATCGCGATCAGCGCGACCAGGGCAAGCTCCATGGGTACGATGTGGTAGGGAAGCTGCTGAAGCTGATACACATTTGCGGGTAGCACGTCATAGCCGACGATGCGCTCCACCACGGTCTGGATCCGCTCCAGATTCCAGGTGATCACGAGACCCGTACTCAGTCCCAGGCCAACACCGGAGATCCCGATCAAGAAGCCCTGGGTGGCAAATATGCGCAACACCCCTTCATCATCGCAGCCCATGGCCTTCAAGATGGCGATATCGCGCGACTTCTCCATGATCATCATGACGAGCGTTGCGATAATAATGAATCCCGCTACCACCATGATGAAAGAGAGCAAGACGAACATCATCACTCTTTCCGTCTTGAGGGCGGAGAAGAATCCTGGATAGAAGGTCTTCCAGTCGCGCGCGAAGAAGAGTCCCCCCTGGCGCGCGATAACCCGATCCGCGATCGCACGGGAACGATAGGGGTCCACGGTTCTGACCTCGATCCCTGACACCACGTCGTCCAGCTTCATGAACTCCTGCGCCGCGGGAAGGCTGGTATAGATGAAGCTCTCATCGAACTGAAAGAAGTTCGAGCGGAAGATTCCCGCGAGCCGGAAGCGCTGCATACGAGGTGCGGGGCCAAGCGGCGTTGGGGGACCTCCCAGAGGGGAGATGAGGACCACGGGATCGCCCACACGCAGGAAGAAGCGGTCGGCCAGCTCGGCGCCGAACACCACGCCGGGCAGTCGCGCGCTCTCGTCGCCCTCGGGATCCGGGGCCAGATCGGCCAGAGAACCCGCCACGAGATCCTCCGTGAGCTGGGTCGCATCCCCGACGCTGTCCGGATCGACGCCCTTGAGAATTACGCCCTGAATCTCACCCGTCTGGCTGCGCAGAATCGCATCGGTCCGGAGGAACGGCGTTGCGCCCTCCACACCGGGGACCTGGAGCACATCCTCGCGCACGCGCTCGTAGTCGCCGTAATAGCCGAGGCGGGAGTGCACGACGAAGTGTGCGCGGGCGCCGATGATCTTGCCCTCCCATACCTGGGAGAAGCCATTCATCACAGAGAGCACCACTGTAATAACCGCTACCCCGAGCGTTACGCCGAGCACGCAGATCACCGTGATCACCGAGATGAAGGTCTGGCGCCGCTTGGCAACCAGGTAGCGCAGCGAGATGAACCACTCCACGGGCCGCTGTCGCCGGTGCTCGACCAAGCTCACCAGCACGAGCGGCCAGAGACCGAGAGCCGCAAGCGCCAGGCAGAGTGTGCTCACCGCAATCAACTGCATCGCGATCCACTCCAGTGCCGTGACGCCGAGGGAGACGATGAAGAGCAGTCCGCTCACCAGCAGCAGCACACCAAACGCCCACGGCACGATCCGCCGCGGCCCCGGATAGCGGATGAACAAGTACGCAAGTGACGCCAGAGCCAGCTGCGCAGCCGGCAGGCCCCAGACCGGATCCACTTCGGCCACGTAGGCCACCACACCCGTGACAGCGGTCGCAGCCAGCACGGCCGGGCCCGCCACAAGGAGCGGTCGCGCGAAGCGCAGGAACTGACCGAGCACGAGCGTGGCGGAGGCCGAGAAGAACACGAACATGGCGCCGAAGCCCAGCGCCACCAGGGCCACCAGGCTGGCGGAGACGAAACCCAGCAGCGGTTGCAGCCACTCAGGCATCGCGCGCACGCAGATGGGGGAAGAGGGTGACCTCGCGCAGGTGTGAGGCCCCAGTCAGGATCATGACCAGCCGGCCAACACCCAGTCCCATGCCACCCGTGGGAGGCATGCCGTGCTCCAGCGCGCGCAGGAAGTCCTCGTCGATGGGATGCGCTGCTTCATCCCCCTCGCGGCCCGCCCGGGCCTGCTCTTCGAAGCGCAGGCGCTGGTCGTCGGGATCGTTGAGTTCCGAGAAGGCATTGGCGATCTCCATGCCTCCGATGAACAGCTCGAAGCGCTCCACCAATTCCGGCCGGTCCGCGCAGCGCTTGGCCAGCGGAGAGAGCTCCGCCGGGTACTCGATCACGAAGCTGGGCTCGATCAGCCGCGGCTCCACGCACACGGAGAAGAGGTCGTCCACCAGTCGCGCCCAGCTGGGTGCAGCATCGGGATCGACGCCCTCTACTTTGCGCTGGCGCAGCGCCGCTCGCAGGCTGTCGAGCGTATCGGTCTTCTGGATGTCGATCTGGCTGGCATCGAAGATGAGCTCTGCCATGGTATGCCTCGGCCAGGGCGGAGCCAGGTCGATGGTCTGTCCCTCGCGCTCCACGCGCGTCGTTCCGAGCAAGCGCTCGGCCGCGCCCGCCACCAGGGCCTCGACAAGCTCCATCATGTCGGTGTAGTCCGCGTAGGCCTGGTACGCCTCGAGCATCGTGAACTCCGGGCTGTGCTTCTTGGAGATGCCCTCATTACGAAAGTCACGGCCGATCTCGTAGACGCGCTCGATGCCCCCGATAATCAATCGCTTCAGATAGAGCTCGAAGGAGATGCGCAGGAAGAGATCCTGTTGGTAGGTGTTGTGGTGCGTGGTGAATGGTTGCGCGTTCGCCCCGCCGTAGAGCGGCTGCAGGATCGGTGTTTCCACCTCGAGGAAGCCCCGCTCCTCCAGCACCTCACGCAGCGCCGTGATCATCTTGCTGCGGGCGAGCGCGATCTCGCGCGACTCCGGGTTCGCCAGCAGGTCCAGATAGCGTTGTCGGTAGCGCGTCTCGACATCGGCCAGGCCGTGCCACTTCTCGGGCAGGGGACGGTAGGCCTTGGCCAGAAAGCCGATGTCCTCGACGTCTACGCTGAGCTCCCCGCTGCGGGTGCGGACCAGCGGTCCACGCGCCCACACGAAGTCCCCCACCTCATACAGCCGGAACGTCTCGTAGCGCTCCGCGCCCAACTGGTTCTTCTTGACCCAGAGCTGAACCCGCGCTCCGTCGCCCTGAAGCGTGACAAAGTTGGCCTTGCCGAAAGAGCGGATACTCATGATGCGTCCGGCCACCGTGACCTTGGGTCGCTCCGCTTCCAGCGTCTCCAACTCCGCGGTCTCGAAACGAGCGAGAACTTCGGGAACCGCGGTCAGGGGGCCGGGCACGCGCGCAGGGAAAAGCGCCTCGCCTCGTTCCAGCAGCTGCTGCGCCCGCTTGCGCCGAGCCGCCAGGATCTCCGCCTCGCTCGCCACCGTTAGCCCCCTGCGGTCTCCAGCAGATAGGCCCGGATCAGAGGATCGAGGTTGCCGTCCAGGACGCCCTGTGCGTTCCCGACTGAGTAACCCGTACGATGATCCTTCACCCGCTGGGACGGATGGAGAGTATAGGAGCGGATCTGATTGCCGAAGTCGATCTTTCGCTTCTCGCCGGCCAGCTGCTCGATCTCCGCCTCGCGCTCCTGCCGGGCCCGTTCGTAGAGTCTTGCCTTGAGCACCTTCATGGCCGAAGCCTTGTTCTTGTGCTGGCTGCGCTCGTTCTGACACTGCACCACGATACCGCTGGGCGCGTGGGTGATGCGCACGGCCGAATCGGTACGGTTCACGTGCTGCCCGCCTGCGCCCGAGGCGCGGTAGGTGTCAATGCGCAGGTCCTTGTCATCGATCTCGACCTCCACCTCGTCCCCCACGTCCGGAACCATGGTGAAGGACGCGAAGCTCGTATGCCTGCGTTTCTGCGTATCGAAGGGCGAGATGCGGACCAGGCGGTGAATCCCAGCCTCGCTGCGCAGGTAGCCATAGGCGTACTCTCCGTCGACGGTGAAGGTGACGCTCTTGATCCCGGCCTCCTCGCCAGGCTGGAAGTCGAGGATCTCAGTCTTGAAGTCGTGGTGCTCGGCCCAGCGCAGATACATGCGCAGCAGCATCTCGGCCCAGTCGCAGGCCTCGGTCCCTCCGGCGCCCGCGTTGATCGAGACGATCGCCGTGCTCGCATCGTGCTCGCCCGACAAGAGCCGCCGCAGCTCCATCTCCTCGAGGCGCTCGCGCAGCTTCGCCACTCGCTCCGCCGCCTCGCTGGCGGTCTCGTTGTCGCCCGCTTCCTGCGCCAGCTCCAGCAGGACCTCGACATCCGAGAGCTCGCTGTCGGTGTCCTCGAAGAAGCGGATCTCCCGCTCCAGGTACCGCTTCTCACGCAATAGCTTCTGGGCGCGGTCGGGATCGCCCCAGAGCGCGGGGTCGGCGGTCGCACGCTCGAGCTCATTCAGGCGGACGCGCTTCCCCTCGAGGTCAAAGATGCCTCCGCAGCTCCGCGGCTCTCTCGTTCAGAGTCCTGAGCTCCTGTTGAACCTCTCTAATGCGTATGCTCGCGTCTTCCGACAACCCGAACCCCTCCGATGGCAATCAATATTCCCCAGCTGACCCAGACGACCCAGTCACCGAAACGGGTGTACAGCGTGGGCCCCGGGCGCGCCGGAGGAACCCGAACCTCGAGCGCTCGTTGCTCGAAGATCGGCGTCTCACTCGTAACCCTCCCACCCGCATCGACGACCGCACTCACCCCCGTATTCGCAGCCCGTAGCATCGGCAGCCCGTGTTCCGCCGACCGCATGGCCGCAATCGCGAGAAATTGATGCGGTGCGCTGGTGCGTCCGTACCAAGCATCGTTCGTCAGGTTCAGAAGGATGCGCGCACCGTCCCGCACCGCCGCGCGAACCAAGCTCGGATAGATGACTTCATAACAAATGAAGGCCGCCAGAGCATGATCCGTCCCGAATTCGGGCAGGTTCCGCAGCACGCGCGGGCCCGATCCCCGGGTGATATCGCCCGCTGTCAGACCCGTAGCGATGCCGCTGAGGAAGCCCAATACCCAACGTAGTGGGACGTACTCGCCAAAAGGCACCAGATGCGACTTGTCGTAGCGGTCGACGAAGCCCTCATCGGGCTTCACCACGAACACGCTATTGAAAAGCCGGTATCCAGGGTCCAGCGGAACGCGCTCGAGCCCGATCCCGCCCACCACCAGCGTCGCCCCCGTGTCCCGGGCCAGGCTGCGCACGGCCTCGGCGTACTCGGGCTCCGTCTCCAGGATTACGGGTACCGAGCTCTCCGGCCAGACGATCAGGTCCAGCTCACCCGCCGCGGCGGCCAGCCGTGAGAGTGCAAGGTGTCGCTCGAAGGCCTGTCGGGCGAGTCCCGCATCCCACTTCTCGTGCTGTGGGATGCTGGCTTGAACGAGCGCCGCCCGCGTCCCGACCTCCACTCCGCTCGCACCCGTATGAGCCACGCGCAGTCCGAAGCCCAAGGCATGCGCCACGGCTACGAGCGCGAGCGCAAGCACGAAGCGGTTACGCGCACACAGGGATGCAACGCACGCGAGCAGAAACGAGAGCCCATAGACCCCCCCCAGCGCGGCCAGCTCCACCAGCGGGCCATCGCTGTGGACCGCGTAGCCGAGATACGCCCAGGGAAACCCGCCGAAAAGGTCGAAGCCGCGCAGGTGTTCGCCGACGACCCACGCGGCGGGCAGCAGCAGCACGCCCGCGCGCCCCGCCCAGGGCGCCAGTGCCACGTAGAGTGCGGCGGCCAAGCCCGCGTGTAGGCCCAGCACGAGGCCGAGCAGGAGAGGGGCGCCGAGGGCCGCCCAGACCGGCGCATGCCCGTGTACGCGCACAACGACGAAGAGCCAGAACAGGATCGCGGCGTACGCCAGGGTCGCGGCCAGCGTGGTCCACTTGAAAGCCGCGCGCGGACGCATGCCCTCGAGCATCCACAGCAGCGGAACCAGCGCGAGCCAGCCCGCCACGATGCCCAGATCGAAGCGCAGATCACCCGCGCGGAACGGAAAGGCGAGCACGAGGAGCACTGCGAAGAGCGCCCCCCATACCGCCCTCATGTACGGGTAGCGGTCCAGGTCTAGCGGGCCCGTACCAATTCCCATCGCAGATGGTCCTCGAGCGCCCGCATGGCGCGTGCTTGCGCCGGAGTCGCATGATCCATCCCTGCCAGATGCAGGATGCCGTGGATCAGCAGGTCCCGAAGCTCGGTGCCCAGGGCAACCCCACGGGCACGAGCCTGCCGGGCTGCGCTATCGAGTGAGACCACAACGTCGCCAAGACAGGGTCCCCGGAAGGCGGCATCGGCGCCATCCAGCAGAGGGAAGGCCAGCACGTCGGTCGCCCGGCGCGGGCGCCCGAAGCGGCCGGCTAGCTCGGCGACACGATCATCCGTAGTGAGGGTGATCGAGAGCTCCTCATCGAGGAAGCCCAAGACGCTTAAGATCAGCTTCGCGCTCCGCCGAAGCGCGTTCCGATCGATCTTTCGGCCCGGGTTCGATGCGTTCAACCACACCTTCATTTACGCCCTCGTCGAGCTTCTTGCCCTCTGGACCGGTCGCCTCCGGATAGTCGATCCGCTCGTGCCGGATGGCGCAAAGTGTATCGATGAAGCTCCTCGCAATCGTATGCAGATCACGCAGGGTCAGGCTGCACTCATCGAGCTGGCCATCCCGAAAGTAATTGTTGATGATGCGCTGCACAAGCTGCTGGACACGGGAGCGCGCCGGGTCTGCCAACGTGCGCGACGCCGCCTCCACCGAATCGGCCAGCATGAGGATCCCGGCCTCGCGGGTCTGAGGCTTCGGCCCAGGATAGCGGTAGTCGTATTCGGCCACGACCTCTCCCTTCTCCGGGTCGGCCATCTCCTTGGCCTTCTCGAAGAAGAAACGGATGATACTCGTGCCATGGTGCTCGGCAATTCCGCGCATGATCGGGCGCGCCAGCTTGTACTTGTCCCCGTACTCGAGCCCGTCCTTCACGTGCGACTGGATAATGCGCGCCGACATCGAAGGCGATAGCTTCTCGTGGCGGTTCTCGCCACGGTGAACGGTGGCGTTCTCGATGAAGAAGTGCGGCCGTCGCATTTTGCCGATATCGTGGTAGTAGCCCGCGACCTTGGCCAGCAGCGCGTTCGCGCCGATCCCCTCCGCCGCCTTCTCGGCCAGATGGCCCACCATCATGCTGTGGTGGTAGGTGCCCGGCGCCCGAAACTCGAGCTCACGCAACAGGACCTGCTCCCGATTCGCGAGCTCGAGGAGCTTTACGTCGGTGGTGTAGGAGAAGAGACTCTCCACCAACGGTGCGAGGCCCAAGACGAGCACGCCCGCGATGGGGCCGGAGATGAAGCCGAGGCCCATCGAGAGCAGGATCGTGCCCGGGTTCAGCTGGCCCCCCAGGAGCGCCAGCACACCGATCACGAGCACATTGACGACGCCGACACGCACACCGGCAATTAGCAGAGTGCCGCGCTGGGTGACGCGCGCGGCGCTGCGCGCCGCCGTCAAAGACCCCGCGAGCACATAGAACGCGAAGGTGAGCTCACCGCGGATTTGGAGACCGGCCATCAGGGAGACCAGAATGGCGAAGAGCAGCGCCGTCTCCGCGCTATGGACCAGGCGCACCAGCATAGTGGCTGCGGCGACGGGAATCACGAAGTAAAGCACCGAGGGGTCTGGGCCAACCCAGTGCGTCACCGCGGGACTCTGCGCCACGGCATCGCAGAGGAAGAGCGCGACGCTCGTTCCCACGGCCGTGGTTGTCAACATGCTCAGCAGGAAGACGGCGTCGCGCGACTCCGTCGGAAAGCGTTGGATGCCCGAGGCGCCGAAGCGCCAGACCAAAAAAAGCAGGATGAAAAGCAGCCCGCCGGTGCCCAGGAAACGCTCTGCCCGGCTGGTACTGCGGACCTGCTCGCGAATCCCCTCGAGGATCAGCACGTGCCGCTCCGTCACGGGGTCACCGTCACGCACCACGATCTCGCCCTTGCGCAGCGAGATCATCACCTCCTTGACGCCCTCCTCTGCGGCCTGGCGCCGTTCGTCTGAGGCGCGCAGGTTGAAGCTCAGGTTGGGACGAACCAGAAGCGCGGCGAGCGCCAGCAGCGTACGTCGCTCTTCCCTCGGTCGACCTGCGAAGACTTTCAACGCCTCCTCTCGCAGCAGCTCCCGGGCCGCGCTCAGCGTCAGCACCTCGCTCTTCTCGGCCAGAACCCGCTCCATGCCCGATCCCAGCTCGCGCACGACGATGGCGCGCTTCTCAGCCTGGCGCTGGAACTCGGAGGCATCGTCCACCACCATGCGTGCAGCGATCGAGGAGATCAGAGTCAGCAGCAGCGCTTCCTGCTCGGGATCGAATTTCGACTTGACCAGACGCTCGATCGCGCTGTCCGGGACCTCGGTCTCCTCGCCCAGTGCTTCGCGGAAGATACGCGCCGGCTCGGGCTTATCGCCCACCTCCTTCGGCTCTTCCAGCAGAGCCGCGCGGGCTTCGCGGAAGGCAGCCACCATGCGCTCCTGCAGCTCGGTCCAACGCCGCTCGTCGAAGTCGTACACCAGCACCGCCTGCTCGGCCGCATCGCGCCGGTGCTCCTCGGTTGCCGCTTCATCGACAATGTGGATATCGGACGGAGCCTTGTAGCTACGGTCAGCGATCTCTCCGGACCGCGGGATGAGCCCACCCGCACCGGTCGGCAGAAAATCCATCGTGAGGACTCCGGCCAGCACCAGGCTGGTGATGACCGCAGCTAGCAGCACGTGACGGTGACGGTGCCGCCGCTCTGGCTCCGCTTCGGGAGCTCGTGGCTTGCTGCTCGCCCGTAAGGTCTTCGTCTCTTGCTTCGCCACCGGTCTCGGCCCCTACTTCTCGTTCTGGTGCCGCTCGTAAGCCCGAATGACGTCCTGCACGAGCGGGTGCCGGACTACGTCCTTCTCAGTGAAGTGCACAAACCGGATGAGCGGTATCCCGGTAAGCACTTGCTCCGCCTGGATCAGCCCCGAAATCGTCCCGCGTGGTAGATCGATCTGGGTGACGTCCCCATTAACGACCGCCTTCGAATCGAAGCCCAGGCGCGTCAGGAACATCCGCATTTGCTCGGACGTGGTGTTCTGCGCCTCATCAAGAATGATGAAGGCGTCGTTGAAGGTTCGACCCCGCATGAACGCGAGCGGCGCCACCTCAATCACCCCTCGCTCGATGCGACGCGAAATGTCCGAGGGGTCGAGCATGTCGTGCAGCGCGTCGTAGAGAGGGCGCAGATAGGGGTCCACCTTCTCGTAGATCGTGCCGGGCAGATAGCCGAGCTTCTCGCCGGCTTCGACGGCGGGGCGGGTCAGGATGATGCGGCTCACTTCGCGCCGGAGCAGGGCCGAGACCGCCATGGCCATCGCGAGATAGGTCTTCCCGGTCCCCGCGGGCCCAATGCCCAGGACCAGATCCGAGGAGCGGATCGTCTGAATGTAGAGGCGCTGGTTCGCTGAGCGCGGGATGATGCGCTTGCGGCGCCCGACCTCCACCACGTCCCCTTCCAGCAGGGCCTGCACCGCGGGGCTGGCACCCTCATGCGCCATACGAGCGACCTGGTGGACCTCGGCCTCATGGATCGTGAGCCCGGCGGCCGCCATGTGGTAGAGCTCGCCCAGTACGCGCTCGGCGAGCTTGCGCTCGAGATCGGGTCCGCGCACAGAGACACGATTTCCGCGGGCCTGGATCTTCACGCCGACCTCCTCCTCCAGGGCCCGGAGGTTCCGGTCATTCTCCCCGTAGAGGATCTGCGCGATCGCGTTGTCCTCGAGTATCAACGGACTGCTGTCTGCCAAGAACACCTCATCGCCAGGAGCCCGCCGCCCGCGCCCAGCCTACGGGAGCAACGGCCAGCAGGACGCGCCCGCGCGGATGGCACGCGCTAGGGCACACCTCGGAGTCCCTCCTTCCCTTCGAGGGAAGGCCTTCGGTACAGGACATACCCCTCCGCAGAACGAGCATAAATGTACCGGTCCACAGGAAGCGGCGCCAAGCTCGTGTCGTGGACGGCCCGGAGCCCCTCCAGGCTGCTGGGATACCCACCCTGAGCCCAGCGGTGGGCCTCCAGGGCGGCGCGCAGACGCTCGGTGGTGGCCGCCGTCCTCACCTCGCTGACGGCGTTCTCGGGCATGGGGTAGTCCCCCACGGAGCGCGGTCCGGGCAGCCGGAGCAGGAGTGAGGCCCAGAGCCCACAGATCACCAGCACCAGGAAGGCGAGGACCGGTCGATTTCTGGAACCCCGCACGGCGGCCGGAGTCGTGGTAGACACCCGCGCAGAGCGGGAGACGAGCTTCTCCCGCAGCAACCCCACCACCGCCCGACCGCCCTGGAAGGTCCCCATCCGCGAGAGGTCGATCACACGGCGAATCGAGAGCCGGCCATCCACCAGCGTGAACACACGCTCAAGCTCCTGCGGCCGCACGCCCGTGGACGTCTCCACCTTGGCCCGACGCGTCCGGAACTCCTCGATGTCCACGGCAGGCTTGAGCACGACGCTCAGATCGCGGAGCTCGTCCCTGATCTGCGCCCACTCGTCGCGCATGCGCAGCGCGTCGAGCAGAACCATTTCGGCGCCGACCGGCGCGTCGATGTCGTCCATGTCGATGCGGCAGGGGCGAAACGAAAAGCGCCCCTCGTCCCACAGGAAGAGCTCGAAAATCGCCTCGTCGGTGAGCAGACGCTTGGCCGCGCCGATCGCGTCGCGCTCGACCAGGTCCAGCGCCAAGAGCACGCTCGGCAGCGGCTCGCGCATCTTCACCTGCGTCTTCCAGGCCTGCGCGAGCCCGACATCGGAGAGCGTCCCCGTGCGGATCATGAGCGCCCCCAGCGCTTCGTCGGGTCGAGACTCTGCCGGCAGCGCTCGCAGCACGCCGCCCTCAACGAAGTGAACCTCCAGACTGCGACTTCGGGCCTCGACCGACAGGATGCCCGTCTTGCGCTGCTGAGCGATCAGCTGAAAAATGTCGGCTACGCCGAAATCGGCGAGGACTCCCTGCAGACTCATGCCGGCTTGCGCTCCGCGGCACGGTCGCGCGCCCACTCCAACACGCCTCTGGTGTAGAGCGGAGCGATCAGCATCAGCGCGGCAATCACCAGCACAGTCACGCCGAGCCCGCCAACCTCGAAGGGGGCGGGGATCGCAAACGCGACTGTGATGGGCAGGGCGTCGGACAGAAACAGCAGTGCGACTCCAGTCGCGGCCACAAAGGCACGGAACGCTCCTCGCTTTACGCGCCCGTCGTGGATGCGGAAGATCCCCGGAAGCAGCAAGCTGACGGCTGCGAGCAGCCTCGCAAGCCGTCGCTGGCGCGCCAGCTCTCGCTCGAGCCCTGCCTGCTCCGCATCGCTGAGGCGGCCAGTGGCCGCAAGTTGCGCACAGCGTCCACAGCTGGGCCGGTTGGATCCCATGGACCAACAGTGCAGGCAGATGGGCCGCGAACAGTGTGTACAGCGTCGAACATGACCGCCGCCGAAGAGGAAGCCCAGAAGGCCCACGCTGGGTACGGCAAGCCAGGCCCACCCCGGCACGCGCGCCCCCAGCAGCCAGCGGCGAGACTCGATCGCCACCTCCTCCGCCGCCGCACTCTGACGCAGTCCGTGAGACAGATAGCTGCTCCAGGGGAGCGGCGAGCGGATGAGGTAGCGGTGGACACTCGACGAGTCGTCGAGGGTGCGCTCCTGAATCAGGTCGGCATCCAGCTGGCGGGCGAGCTTGAAATAGCTCGCCTGGCTCATGAGGTTGAGTCCCCGGCCGTGGGCCTGGGAGAGGTTGTAGAGGATTCCCGCCACCTCGTCGGCCGAGCGTGCCTTCTCGAAGGCGGTGATCGCGGGCTCCACCCTCCCGCGGGCGAGGTGAATGATTCCCCGCAGGTTCGCAGCCCGAGCCGTCAGGCTGGCCGACATGTCTGGCGGGGCATCCTGCAGCAGCCGGTCCGCACGCGTGAACCCACCCTCCCGCAGCCACGCAGTCGCCAGGGCCAGGCGCAGGAACGGGTCCTCCGGCTGGGCCGCGAACTCCTGCTCCAGCCGTTGCCGGTCATCCGGCAGCGGCTGCGAACCCCGGTCGATGCGCCAGGCAGCCAGGAGCCCGCGCTCGTGACCGGTCAGGGTGACCAGCCGCGACCACTGGCCCATCAACGGTCCCGCCAGCAGACCGAGCACAACCAGGGATGCCGTCACCCCCGAGCTGCCTGCCTTGAAACGCATGGACGCGGTCGCGAGCGCCCCTGCGGCCGCGAGCACCAGCACGGGCCCAAGCCCCAGTCTCGCCAGTAGCGCGAGCAGAGAGAGCGCCAGCAGAACCCCGGGCCAGACCGGAGGCTCCTGCGAGTGGACCAGGTGACCCAAGCGGTGGGCGTGCAGCGGCAGTGCGCGGGCGGCGGCGACCAGCACGATGGCGGCGGCCGCCACCCCAGCACCCACGCCGGCGGCCGCAGCCAGCAGCGTGATCAGCCAGAGCAACGCCGGCAAGCTCGCGGGGAATGCAAGCAACGCTCGAACGAACTCCGTCGGGCTGTGGAGCGCCCAGGCAGCCTCGAAACGCACCGAAGGTGTGTTCGGCGCGAGCGCGAGGGCGCGCGCGATCAGCTCCGGCGACCCTCCCTCTTGCTGGGCCTTTTCCAGCAGCGCCCAGGCGAGGACTGGGAACTCGTCGTAGCCGCGCGCTTTCAGCTCAGCGTGAGCACGCTCTACCCGCTGCGTGGTGTCGAGCCGAGCGATTTGCTCGGGACGTGGACCCGGCCCGACCGGAATGACCAGTGGAGAGGCGTGACCACCCCGGGCGGCCACGGGGCTGGAGAGCCCAATCAACAGCAGAATGCTGAGTCCGAAGCGGATAACCCAACTCATGCGCGCGCCCGGTTAAGCCCCTCGTCTCCGACGCGGAAGAGGGATCACTTTTTACTTGTCGGACGCGCCCCCGAGGCACTGAAGCTGCGCCCTGCCGAGTGTCAGGAGCGTCGGCGTAGGAGCGACAGGAGCGCGTTCGCATCGGGGCTGCGCAGCATGTGAAGCGCGGCCAGATATGCGCCGGCGCCTACGGCGACGTGCAACGCGAGCAGCGCCAGACCCGCAGCCGACGCCTCGCCTGGAACCGCGGCCACCTGCCCGAGGCCCCAGAGCACGCCCGCCAATACGACAGCCGCGGCCGCCAGGGGCAGCCAGCGTCTGAACTCTCCAGTGCCCAGCTGCCGGCCGTAGAGCCGGCGTGAGGCCGCAACCAGGTAGAGCGCGTTGGCCAGGGCCGCGATCGAGGTCGCAAGCGCCAGTCCCGCGATGCCCATGTCCGCTAGGACCCAGTCCCGCTGCAGCGCGACGAAGGCGTCCGGCAGCGGCCCCTGCGGCAGCGGCCCGATCAGGGCGAGCGAGGCGAGAATGTTCACCCCCAGGCTCACGATAGCCGCGCGGGCGGGCGTGCGCGTGTTCTCGTGCGACATACACAAATTAACGTAGATGCGCGAGATCGTGATGGGTACGAGGCCCAGCGCGTAGTAGAGCAAGGCCCCGGCGCAGCCCGCGATCGCGGCCTCGCCGAACGTATCGCGGTTCCAGGCAAAGAGCGTGGCGAAGATGGGCTCACGCAGAAGCACAAGGCCCACGGTCGACGGCACGGCCAGGGCCAGCGCCATCCCCAGCGCGCCGGAGAAGGTCCTCCGCAGGCCCGCGTAATCCTCCGACTTCACCAGACGCGAGAAGGTCGGCAGGCTGGCCGTCCCGATCGCCATCACGAAGACGCCCAGTGGAAACTCGATTAAGCGTCCAGCGTAGTAGAGGTAGGAGACCGCCCCGTCCCCCTCGAACGAGGAGAGGAAGCGCGAGACCAGGATGTTAAGCTGGAAGACAGAGGCTCCGAGCACGGCCGGAGCCATTACGGCTCCCAGCCGGCGGATGGCCGGGTGCGCGGGGGCGAGCACGGGCCGGGGAGACAGGCCGTGCGCACGCAGTACCGGCACCTGGAGCGCGCACTGGAGCAGGCCCGCGAGCAGCACCGCAACGCCCAGGATCAGGATCGGCGGGTCGAAGACGGTGCCCGCGGCCAGGGCGGCAGCGATCAGACACAGGTTGAGCAGCACCGGCGCCACCGCTGGAGCCAGGAAATGGCCGAGGGCGTTGAGCGCACCCATCGCTACCGCCACCAGGGTCAGGAACAGAATGTACGGGAAGCAGAGCCGCAGCAGTGTGACGCAGAGCTCGAACTTGCCCGGCTCGAGCGCGAAGCCTGGTGCGAACAGCTTCACCAGCGGACCCGCGAAGAAGAAGCCCCCGACGCTGATAACCAGGCCAACGCACGCGCCGAGTGTCCAGGTGGCGTTGAACACCTGTCGCGCCTCCTCTCGCGAGCGACGCAGCCAGCCCGTGAAGATCGGCACGAACGAGACGGTCAGAGAGCCTTCGCCCACCAGCCGCCGGAACAAGTTCGGAATCATGAAGGCAATGAAGAAGGTGTCCGTGGCTGCAACGGAAAAAGAGTTGGCCAGGGTGACATCGCGCGCCAGGCCGAGCACGCGGCTGGCGAGGGTGGCCCCGCCCACCACCCGGGCCGAGCCGGCGACCCCAGGAAGGCCCTCCGTTGACAGCGGGCCGTTGTCGGGGTATTTACCGGCGTCCTCGGAGGATTCCATGGCCCATCACGCCTCTGCCAAGAAGCGCCATCGCCAGTCGTTGGTGCGACGAGACCGCAATCGCCATTTGCGCTCCGGCGTGCGTAACGCGGTGCGCAGGGTGCGACGCGCGGCAGCGCAGGGGGATCCCGCGCTGGAGACACACTTTCGGGGCGCAGAGCGCTTGCTGCGCCAGGCCTGTTCCAAGGGCATCATGCACCACAAGACCGTCTCCCGCACCGTCTCGCGCCTCCACAAGCTCTTAGACAGCTCCAAGTAGTCCGTTTCACGAGCAAACGGCCAGCACTAGCCGCTCGATCGCGATCCGAGGGCTCACCGAGATACCGCCTTTGAGGGCTTCGTCCGTGCGGCGGATGGCTGCGAAACAGCTGCGCAGGCGACGCTCATCGAAGCGGCGCGCCTGCTCGACCAGCTTCTGCGCGGCGTAGGGGTGGAGGGAGAGTTGGCGCTGCACCTCCCCCGCCTCCAGGGGGCGACACTCGCGCGCGCGCATGAGACGCCGAAAGTGATGGGCCAGTGCCCCCAGCATCGCGAGCGCGGGCTCACCCTGGTCCAGTAACTGACCCAGTGTGCGTAGCGACGCATCCAGCTGACGCTGCCCGATGGCGTCGGTGAGCTCGTAGAGAGCTCGCGGGCGCAGCTGCCCGGTCACTTCGGCCACGTCGTCGGGGCTCACTTCGGCCCTTTCCCCGACGTAGAGACAGACTTTGTCGAGCTCGCTGGCCAGGCTATCGAGATCGCCGCCTACGAGCTCCAGCAACGCTGCCGCCATCCCGCCAGAGGGACGCTTGCCGTGCGCCCGCAGGCGGGCTTCGATCCAGGCGCGCTGCTCCGAGGGACCTCGCGGACCCGCGCAGGCGATCAGCTCACCCCGTTTCACGACCTGCTTGACCCACTGCAGGCGTCGATCGACCTTCTCTGCTTCGAGCAGCAAACACGTCGTGGGTACGGGATCCTCGAGATACTCCAACAGCTCGACCTCGATAAAGCGCTTGGCACGTCGGTCGGAGATCCCCCGTACGATCACCAATCGGCGCTTCGCAAGCACCGGGAAAGTGCGCGCCGCCGCTAGGATCCGTGCGGGGTCTGCTCCCCGGCTCGCGAGGTCGAAGCGATCTTCGTTGAACTCAGGGGTGGCGTCGCCCAGCACCCGTGTGCGGATCTCGGCCAGGGCCGCGTCCCGCAGGGTTCCCTCCGTGCCCACGATCAGCACGACGGGTGCAACCGCGTCTCTGGTGTCAGAATTTTTGGAAGAGCTCATCGTGGATCCTTCCCGCGATCTCCGACGTGAGTCGGCGCAGGGCCTGTTCCTTGTTGCTCTGGTAAACCTGCACATCGGGGCTCGACTGAAAACGCTCCCGCACCTCGAGCCTGGTGTGGCGCCACACCTCCTGCCCGGTGGAAGCGTTCTGAACGGAGACATCGAGCGTCACCAGCAGTCTGTCCTCGATCGTAAGCGCAACCGAGCTGAATGCGGCGGGGATCACCTCTACATCGTGCACGACACCACTCAGGACCAGATCGGCGGCGGCGCCCCCGCCGTAGACGGGGGTGAGTATTCCACGCCGAGCAAACTCCTCCACCAACGCGTCCCCGAGCATGCGCCCGAAGCCCGGCTCCGAGCTGTTGTTCTGGAGCGGGTCGATCTCGATGCGGCTCACGTCGGGACCAAACACACCCCTCGAATCGACGTAGCGGTAGCCACAGCCGAGCCCGAGCAGGACGACGAGAACAGCTCCCTGGCGAATCAGCGGATTCGTGATCACACTAAAAATACTGTAGCTGTACCATCATCTGGCGCTCGAGCCGAGGGATGGCGCTACGCAGGGCGAAGATCACCACGTGGTCTCCGGCCTCGATCACATCGTCCCCGGAGGGGATGATCACGTCATCTCCTCGCACGATCGCCCCCACGACAGCTTCCTTGAAGTTGGCCTCACGCAGTGGCTTACCAACAAGCTCCGAGGTCTCGAGCGCGACGATCTCCAGAGCCTCGGCGGCCTCCGCCCCCACCGTGGTCACGGACACGACCTTGCCCTTGCGTATGAAGTGCAGAATGGCCGAAACCGCTGCCCGGTTCGGGCTCACGACCGCATCGATTCCGATCGCCGAGACCAGCGGGACATAAGAGGACTTGTTGACGAGCGCCATGACCTTGCCGGCTCCTGAACGCTTGGCGAAGAGCGCGGAGAGGATATTGTCCTCGTCGTCGGGTGTCAGGGCGAGAAACGCATCGGCGCTCTCGATGTTCTCTTCGCGCAGCAGCGAGGGGTCGGTCCCCTGGCCCTGGAGCACGACGCTGCGCTTGAGGTGCTCGACCAGGAACTTGCAGCGCTCCCCGTCCGGCTCGATGATCTTAGCCGTCACGTCTTCATCGGCTTCGAGCAGCTGCGCCAAGTGGTAGCTCGTGCCTCCGCCCCCGCTGATCACAACCCGTCGCACGGGGGCGCTGTTCTTGCCTAGAAGCTCCGCGAGCGAAGCCAGCGCATCGGGGCGACCCGCGGCGTAGATGCGGTCGCCCAGGAGGATCTGCGTGCTCCCGTCCGGGATGAGGAGCTTCTCGTTCCGCGAGACAGCAACGATGTTGGATTCGATGCCGAGCCTTGTCTTGAGCTCGGACAGCACGACTCCCGCGGCCTCACACGGCTGGTCCACTGAGAAAGCAACCACCTGTACGCGGCCCTCGGCGAACTCGAAGACAGCGCCCGCCCCCGGTGCTTTGAGCGTCTTGAAGATGGCGTTGGCGGCCTCTTCCTCCGGATTGATGTTCAGGTCGAGCGGATCATCTCCGAAGATGCCGGGCAGCGCTGCTGCCAGATCGGGGTCGCGTACACGCGCGATCTTCGTCGGAATCACGCTCTCCCGAGAAGCCACCAGGCACGCGATCAGGTTCACCGCGTCGGAGTCGGTGACCGCGATCAGCATCTCGGCGTCGTCGAGACCCGCCTCACGCAGCACTCTTGGGCTCGCGCCGTTTCCGTGGACCACCTGCACGTCGGCCACTGCGCCCAGCTGCCGCAGTCTTTCCTCGCTAGACTCCACGAGCACGACATCTTTGTTCTCCGCCGCTAAGCGTTCGCAAAGGGTCGAGCCAATATCGCCGCCCCCGATCACCAGGATACTCACGGCGGCGGATTATAGGCTACAAAGATTGGCGCCGCTTTTCAGCGCGCGCCTGCAGCTCTTCGGAGAGGAAGTCACGCTTGGAACGAACTTTCTCGGGCACTCGTTGATGGAAGAGCGCCTTTGCTTCGGTGAGCTCATTCTCAAACGCCTCGAGCACGTTTCCTTCCTTAACCGCTCGCTGGAACTTAGTATCGTCGTAAAGGATGATGTCGGAGACGATGATTCGGGTCAGTCGTTCGGCGCCCGCCAGCTCGCTGTCGACCGGCGCTGCTGCTGGCGGGCGCGCGGGCTGCGCCGGCGGGGGGGCCGGGGTCGGCGTGGCCGCCGGCAGCGGCGTGGCCGCGGGCGTCGGCTTGGGAGCGGGCGCTGCGGGGCGTTGGCCAACCCCGAGGCGCTCGAGCAGATCTCCCAGGCCGTTCGGCAGATCCCCCGGCTCAAGCGTGTAATCAGCATCGAACTCGGGCGCGCCCGCGGGCTCGTCAATCGGCGCAACTCGGATCACGCGCACCGACTTGAGCTCGGCGGTCCGACGGATGATCTCTGTGACGACGGGCGCCGCCATCGCGGGCAGGTGTCCACCCAGAACCACGAGCCCCGGTCGCTTGCGATGCACCCGGAGCAGGGCCTCGGCGCCGTCGGCCACGACGTCGGCCGGGATCTGCCAGCGGGAGAGAAACTCCACGATGCGCTCGGCGGCCTGGCCGTCCGCCTCCGCCACAAGCGCTCGCGAGAGCGGGAGGGACGCAGCGGCCGGCGGCTTGGCTGAAGCCACGTCATCCATCTGAGCAGGCTCGACGCGGAAGACGTTCCCGCACTTGGTACAGCGCAGACGCGCGCCCTGGGGTCCGACCTTCTCGGGCGCCACCCGATAGCGGCTCTCACACTGCGGGCAACGGGCGATCACACGCCCCTCCAAACGTGATTCATGCGTAAATCCCTCGCACTATCGGCCGTTTTGCCTATCTGCTTTACGCCTTGGCTGCGGACTGACATGAGCTTCCGGCCATGGGACCTCCTGAGCACGCCTGTCAGCCGATCACGCCCCTGCCTGGGGTCTCACTCGCTCAGGCCTCGACCGCGTCGCGCTCGCAGCCCGAGCTCACCCAGCCCACCTCGAGCGCCAGCCCACGTGCGTGCGCCTCGGGCAGCAGGGCCGCCATCGCCGCCTCCAAGCTCTCCTCGTGACCCGCCACAGCGGGGATGACGAGGCGAAAGGGGGACTTGCCCGGCTGGCTCGCCAGGCCCAGAACCAGACCGCGCAGCAGATCTGCCGCACTGTGCTCTAGCTCGATCCCCGAGGGCAGCGCCAGCAGCGCGCTGCGGCTGCGGAGCTCGCGCAGCCGGCCTGCGGCCTCGCCCATCATGCGCTGCACCCGCCCATCGCGCAGCCCCGCGCGCGGCCCCACGCCAAGCAACAGCACGCGCGTCGCGCGCAGCGGGGCACGGCCGGGAAACAGGATCGCCTCCCCGAACTTCCCCGTGACGCATCCCGAGAGCAGGTGGCGGGAGATCTCGCCACACAGCCTCCAATCGATCCAGCCGGCATCTCCGCGCAGCGGGCGCTCGTCCTCGGGCACCGGAAGCAGCAGCGTATCGCCCGGGGCATGCACCACCGGGCCCGCATACAGGGCAAGCTCGAAACGCATCACGGCCCTTGCCGCCCTCGCTCTGCGGCAATCACGTCCAGAACTCCGTTTACAAAGGCGGGGGAGCTGTCGCCGGAGAAGCGCCGAGCGATCTCCACCGCCTCGTCCATGATCACCTCGCCCGGCGTGTCTGGCTCGAAAAGCAGCTCGTAGGTCGCGATGCGTAAGATGTTGCGATCCACGGTGGCCAGGCGATACAGCTTCCAGTGGGTGCAGGCTCGCGCGATGCATTCATCGATGGGCTTCAGGTTGCAAGCCACCCCGGAGGCCAGCTCTGATGCGCGCTTCCGCGCACGCGCCGAGAGCGGAAATGCCTGCGAAAAAGCGCTGAATACCTCCTCCACCGCCACCGGATCGATGCGACGGGAAACGTCCGCCGCAAACAGCACCTGAAGCGCCGCCTCGCGTGCGCGCCGACGCGGGCCCGGCGCACCCACGACTACTTCCCCCTCCGCAGCGTCGCCAGCAGGCTGGCCATCTCGAGAGCCACCTCAGCGGCCTCTGCCCCCTTGTTCTTGCCCGGCTCCCCGGGGACGGCGGCGCGCTCCAGCGCTTGCTCCTCGGTGTCGGTCGTAAGCACGCCGAAGGCCACGGGCGATCCCGAGCGCAGACTCACCTGCTGCAGCCCATCGGTGACGCCCCGACACACATAGTCGAAGTGGGAGGTCTCACCGCGAATCACGGCACCCACCGCCACCAAGGCGTCATAACGGCCCGTCTCCGCGGCTGCCTGCGTCGCGAGCGGGAGTTCGAAAGCGCCCGGCACCCAGAGCACGTCCACATCCTCGCAGCCGAGTTCACGCAGGCGCGCAAGACAGCCGTCCAGCAGCCGGTGCGACACGAGGTGGTTGAAACGGCTAACCACCACGGCCACCCGCAGCCCCCGCCCTTGCGGCTTCGCCTCGATCGTTCCCATCGCTCCGACTCTACCACTCCCCGGTCAGCAGAAGATCCGCTCCCAGCTTGCGCACCTGGAAGCGCTGCGGCGTCAGCGCCTGCCGGAGTCGCACGACGCCTAGAGAGGATAGGACCGGCCGCCCATCGCCGCCGATCAGCACGGGCGCCAGAATGAGGTATAGCCGGTCCACCAGTCCTGCCCGCAGCAGGGCGGCCGCCAGCTCGCCCCCGCCCTCGACGAGCACGTCGTTGAGCCCGAGCTTGCCGAGCTTGCGCCAGGCGGCGCGAAGATCCACGTGTCCGGCGCGACTCGCGACCGGCACCACGCGCGCGCCAGCGCGCTCCAGCCGACGCCCGCGTTGCGCAATGCTTCCGCGTGTGGCCAGGAGCCAGGCGCGGCCCGGATCCTTTGGGTCGAGCAGGCGCGCCTGCGCCGGAGTGCGCAGCTTGGAATCCACCACGATTCGGATGGGGCGGTGCAGCACACGCGCGCCCTTCCGGGCCGTGAGCTCGGGATCGTCGACGCGGGCGGTGCGGGAGCCAACCACGATAGCGTCCACGTTCCGACGCAGCCCGTGCACAAAGCTGCGTGCCGGCGCTCCCGTGATCCAACGCGACTCCCCGTTGGCGGTGGCGGTGCGACCGTCCAGGCTCGCGGCCAGCTTGAGCTGCGTGAAAGGGCGTCCCCGCTCGAGGCGCGAGAGATAGCCCCGGTTGAGCTCACGACACGCCTGCTTCTCCACGCCCAGCGTCACCTCGATCCCCGCGCGTCTGAGCCGGGCGACACTGCGGCCCGCGTTGCGCTCATCGGGATCCTTCATGCCGATCACCACGCGCGCCAAGCCCGCCCCCAGGACGGCGTCGAGGCATGGCGGCGTTCGGCCCCAGTGGGTACAGGGCTCCAGCGTCACGTAGAGGGTGGCGCCGCGCGCGGCGTTGCCCGCACGTTTCAGTGCGGCCGCCTCGGCGTGTGGCGCGCCCAGCCGCGCATGGTGGCCGGCCGCGATGCGCCGACCGCCGCGTACGATCACGGCGCCCACCATGGGATTGGGCGCGGTTCGTCCGCGCCCGCGCGCCGCAAGCCCGATGGCCGCTCGCATCCAGCGGACGTCCGCGCTCAGACGAAGGCTAGCCGGACTCACCCTCAAGCGCCTCGATCTCGTCCAGTGCGGCGCGGAACTCTTCGATCGTACGGAAGTTGAGATAGACCGAGGTGAAGCGTAGCCAGGCCACCGGGTCCAGCGCCCGTAGCTCCGCACGCACCTCCTCACCCAGTCGAGTGCTGTCAAACTCGCGCTCGCTCGAATCGAGAACCGCTCGCTCGACTCGCTGGACACATTCCTCGATCGCCTGCGTGCTCACGGGTCGCTTCTCGCACGCCTTCTGTATGCCGGAAATGACCTTGAGTCGATCGAACGGCTCACGGCGGCCATCGCGTTTGATCACCATCGGCAGCAGATCCTCGATGCGTTCGTAGGTCGTAAAACGGCGGGCGCATTCGGAGCATTCCCGACGCCGACGCTTGACGGGCGCGTCACGCTGGTTGCGCGCGTCGATCACCTTGGTATCGGGGTGATCACAGAACGGGCAGCGCATCGAAGCTCCTCACGCGAGCACGGGATACGGCAGCGGGAAGCGCAGGCAGAGCTCGCACACTTGCTCCCGAATGCGAGCCGCCAGCTCTTCGTCCTCCAGGTTCTCGAGGACATCGGCGAGCCAGCCGGCGATCTGGCGCATCTCCTCCTCGCGCATGCCGCGCGTAGTAATGGCGGGCGTGCCAACGCGTAGCCCGCTCGTGACCCACGGGGAGCGCCGCTCACCGGGTACCGTGCTCTTCGAGGTCGTGATCCCCGCACGGTCGAGTCGGCGCTGCGCCTTTAGCCCCGAGAGCTCCCGATCGCGGAAGTCGATCACGAAAAGATGGTTATCCGTCCCCCCCGAGACCAGACGGAAGCCGCGCTCCGCAACCGCTTCGGCCATGGCCCGCGCATTGCGTACGATCTGCTGGGCGTACTCCTTGAACTCCGGCCGCGAGGCCTCCTCGAGCGCAACGGCCTTGGCCGCGATCACGTGCTCAAGCGGTCCGCCCTGGCTGAACGGAAAGACCGCTCGGTCGATGGCCGGCGCATACTTGGCATCGCATAGGATCAAGCCCCCCCGCGGTCCACGCAGGGTCTTGTGCGTGGTGGTGGTCACGATCTGAGCGTGCCCCACCGGGGTGGGGTGGACGCCGGCCACCACCAGTCCTGCGATATGCGCGATGTCCGCGAAAAGAATCGCGTCGACCTCTCGTGCGATCTCACCAAAGCTGCGGAAGTCGATCGTGCGCGGATACGCGGTGTAACCGCACTGGATTAGCTTGGGGCGGTGCGCTCGCGCCAGCTCGCGCACCTGGTCGAAATCGATTCGCTGGTCCTGCTCCCCCACGCCGTAGCGCACGAACTTGAAGAACTGTCCCGAGAAATTGACCTCGCTCCCGTGTGTGAGGTGCCCTCCGTGGCTGAGTTCCATGCCCAGAATCGTGTCACCGGGCTCGAGTACGGCGAAGTACGCAGCCATGTTGGCGCTCGAGCCAGAATGCGGCTGAACGTTGGCATGATCCGCTCCGAAGAGGCGCTCGGCGCGCTCGATCGCGAGCGACTCCACCACATCGATATACTCGCACCCGCCGTAGTAGCGCCTGCCCGGATAGCCCTCGGCATACTTGTTCGTGAGCGGCGTGCCCATGGCTTCGAGCACGGCGCAGGAGGCGAAGTTCTCGCTGGCGATCAGCTCCAGGCTGGTCTGCTGCCGCTCGATCTCGCTGGCGATGGCTCGCGCCATCTCTGGATCGACACTTCCTAGACTCACGGCGCCTCCTGTTCCGCATCGTAGCGGGCGATCGCCAGGACGGCATTGGTGCCCCCAAAACCGAAGGAGTTGGAGAGCGCCACCTTCACGTCCGCCTTTCGGGCCTCGTTCGGCACGTAATCCAGGTCACACTCGGGGTCGGGCTCCTCATAGTTGATGGTGGGCGGCACCTGGCCCTCGCGCACACATAGGGCCGTAAAAATCGCCTCCAGGCCCCCGGCCGCGCCCAGGGCATGGCCCGTCATCGACTTGGTAGACGATACCATGAGCCGCTCGGCGTGCTCGGCGAAGACCCGGCGAATGGCCCGGGTCTCGACGCTGTCGTTAAGCGGAGTGCTGGTGCCGTGGGCGTTGATGTAGTCGACCGACCCGGGCTCGAGCTGGGCATCCTGCAGCGCCCGGCGCATCGCGATCTGTGCCCCCATCCCATCCTGCGGAGGGGCCGTCATATGGTGAGCGTCGCCGGACATGCCGTAGCCAACCAACTCCGCATGGATCGGGGCCCCGCGTACGAGAGCATGCTCGAGGCTCTCCATTACCAGCACCCCCGCACCCTCCGCCACCACGAAGCCATCGCGCCCCGCATCGAAGGGCCGGCTGGCGCGCGACGGAGCGTCGTTGCGGGTGGAGAGCGCCCGCATCGCCGCGAAGCCCGCCAGTCCCAGGGGTGTGACACTCGCCTCCGCGCCCCCGGCCAGCATCACGTCCGCATCTCCCCGCTGGAGCAGGCGGTAGGCTTCGCCGATGGCGTGGCTTCCGGTCGCGCACGCAGTCACCACACAGCTGTTGGGCCCGCGTGCGCCGAAGCGCATGGAGACGTAGCCCGACGCCATATTGGCCGTCAGCTGGGGTACGAAGAAGGGCGATACGCGCCCGGATCCACGTGCCTGGAGCACCTTGCAGTTTTCCTCGAGCGCGTGCAGCCCGCCGATACCCGAGCCCACCAGCACCCCCACGCGCTCGGCGTCCTCCCGCGCCATGTCCAGACCTGCATCGTCGACCGCCTCCTGAGCAGCGGCCACGGCATAGCGGACGAAGGGGTCGAGGCGCCGCACCTCCTTGCGCTCGAGCACCGATCGGGGATCGAATCCCTTGAGCTGACCCGCAATCTGCACGCGCTCGTCCTCGACCGGGAAGCCCTCGACACGCGCGATGCCGGACGCGCCCTTGAGCAGCGCGCTCCAGGCCGAGGCGACATCGTTGCCCACGGAGCTAACGCTGCCCATGCCCGTGATTACGACCCGGCGCAGGCCGATCGTACGTGTTTCGAGGCGGGGTCCCACGCGCTGTGCTCAGTCCTTGCGCGTGCGCTCGTCTACGTAGCTGATCGCGTCCTGAACGGTCTGGATCTTCTCAGCGTCGTCGTCGGGAATCTCGAGGTCAAACGCCTCTTCGAGCGCCATCACGAGCTCCACGATATCGAGGGAGTCCGCTCCCAGGTCGTCGATGAAGGAGGCTTCGGGCACGACCTGGCCGGCCGGTACCCCCAGCTGCTCCACGATGATCTCCCGGATCCTGTCCTCGACTGCCATCCGCTCCTCCCTACCCCAGGCCTCCGCTCACCCGCAGGACCTGGCCAGTGATGTAGTCCGCATCGTCGGAGGCTAGAAAACGTACCGCGCGCGCGACATCCTCGATAGAGCCCAGGCGTCCCAGCGGGATTTGAGCCTGCAGGCCCTCCAGCCGCTGGGGCGAGAGCTCGCGGGTCATGTCGGTTTCAATCAAGCCGGGAGCCACGGCGTTCACGGTGATCCCACGGCTCCCGAGCTCCCGGGCCAGCGACCGCGTCAGGGCCTCCACGCCAGCCTTGGCGGCGCTGTAGTTGGTCTGACCCGCGTTGCCGCTGCCCGCCACCACCGAGGAGAGGTTGATGATCCGACCCGTGCGCGCCTTGAGCATGGGACGCGCACACGCGCGGCATACGTTCCAGGTTCCGCGCAGGTTCGTGGCCAGCACGGCGTCGAAATCCTCCGGCTTCATGCGCATGATCAGCTGATCGCGGGCAATGCCCGCGTTGTTGACCACGATGTCGAGCCGGCCGTGCTCCCGCAGGATCGAGGCGATCAGCTCCTCCACCGCAGCCAGGTCGGCCACATCGCAGCGCACGGCCCAGGCGCTGCCCCCGATCTCCTGGATCCGCTTCTGGGTCTGCTCCGCCGCCTCCAGATTCGAGCGATAGGCGAACACCACGCGCGCCCCGCAGCGCGCGAGCTCGATCGCGATCGCTCGCCCGATCCCGCGGGACCCCCCGGTCACCAGGGCCACCCGCTCCCCCAAGCTGCCCGCGTCCGCGCTCATGCCAGCGCTTCCTCGACGCGTGCGAGTGCGCCCTCCAAGTCGTCCGGCTTCTCGACGTTGGCGCAGACGAGACCCGGTTCAGTTTTGCGTGCCAGGCTCGAGAGTACCCGCCCGGGGCCGACCTCGAGCTGAACCCGCACCCCGGATCGCACCAGCGTCTGCACACAGTCCAGCCAGCGTACCGGGGCGCAAACCTGCTGGCTCAGCAGCGCGCGCGCATCCTCGACCGAGGTATAGGCCTGCGACGTCACATTCGAGATCACCGGAACCCGCGCGTTCCGGAAGCAGGTTTCGGTCAGCGCGGGTGCGAGCTTCTCCTGCGCCGGCAGCATCAGCGAACAGTGGAAGGGAGCGGAGACCGGCAACGGGATGAGCTTGGCGGCCCCGGCCGCGTCGAGCGCGGCAACCGCGGCGGCAAGCGCCTCCCGCTCCCCGGCCACCACCGTCTGGAGGGGCGAGTTGAAGTTGGCGGGCGCTACCGCGCCCTCAATAGAGGCGCAGACCCGGGCCACCTCCTCGCCCGAAAGGCCCAGCACAGCGGTCATGCCACCCTCGCCCTCGGGTACGGCCTCCTGCATCAGGGCGCCGCGGCGACGCACCAGACAGGCTGCGTCCCCCAGCTCGAGCGCGCCCGCCGCCACCAACGCCGAGTACTCGCCCAGGCTGTGTCCGGCCAGGTAGGAGACGCTGCCGTTCAGACGGGGCTCGAGCACCCGGTAGATCGCGATCGAGGCCGCCAGGATCGCGGGCTGGGCGATCTCGGTGCGCTGCAGCACCTCCGCCGGTCCCTGCTCGATCCAGCGCGAGAGCGGAAGCCCGGTTGCCTCGTCCACCTCCTCGAGCACCTCGCGAGCCTCGCTGAAGTCGCGCGCGAACTCCATCGCCATCCCGACTTTGTGGGCGCCCTGCCCGGGAAAGACGACGGCCAGCATGCGCGGCTCCGAGACGCAGGTCCTCTCGACCTACGCCTCTTGCTCCTTCTCCACCTTGAAGATCTGGCGGCCGCGATAGTAACCGCACTCCGCGCACACGCGGTGCGACTCCCTGGGCGCGCCACATTGCGAACAGGGCGAGCGATTGGGTAGCGCCAACGCCTGGTGCGCGCGGCGCATCCTCGATCTCGACTTGGACATTTTTTTCTTCGGTACGGCCATCGCGTCGTCCTTCAGCTTTTTACGTTAGCGCCCTCTACGCTTGGATTCTTCGAGCAGGCGCCCCAGCTTCGCGAGCGGGCGCGAACCCTCCGAGACATCGCAGCTGCAGCCCGTGCGGTTCCGGTTTGTCCCGCATACGGGACAAAGACCGCGGCACCCCTGGACACAACGCGGCTGCATGGGCCACGCCAGCGCCAGAATATCCCGCAGGACCGGCTCGAAGTTCAGCTCGTCACCGTTGTATACGCCCAGACTAAGGTCCTCCGCGTCGAGCTCGATCCCGGGCTTGGGCGCATCGCTCTGGCTGCGCGAGGGCTCGAGCAGCAGCTCGATCGGCTCTCGGAACTCGTGTGTGTAAGACTCACCACAGCGCCCGCACCGGAGATCCACGGCTCCCAGCGCCTCTCCACGAAACAGCAGGCGCGCGCCCACCCGGTACCCACTCAGCTCCAGCGCGAAGGGCGCGCACAGGCCGACGTCGGACTCGCACAGCACCTCCCGGGCCTGCTCCCACCAGTCTGAATCGGACTCGAGGTGAAAGCGCCGGGGGCTTTCGTTGACGCTTTCCAGCTGGATCGAAAGAGTGCCCATGGGACCCTGTCAGGCCCGGCCGGCCCCGAAACTCACGCTTCCGGCACCGAAAAACCAAGGACCTGGACCTCAAAAAGGCTTATGGCGTGTGGACTTGAAGTCGGCTTGTCAATAGGCCGGGGGGCCTCGCTTGTCAACCGCGCAGCCTCCGGCCGCAGACACGCCCGAGGCAGAGAGAAAGGGCTTGGATTAGAGTCTCTGCGGATGTCGGTGGTAACCAGGTACGCCCCCAGCCCGACGGGGGCCCTCCACATCGGTGGAGCGCGCACGGCGCTATTCAACTGGGCCTTCGCCCGGCACGCCGGCGGTACCTTTGTGTTGCGGTTCGAGGACACGGACCGCGCGCGCTCGACCCGGGAGTCGGAAGAGGACGTGCTCGAGGCCCTGAGCTGGCTCGGACTTGACTACGATCCCGTCCCGGGCTTCGCAGAGATTCCGAGGCAGAGCGAGCGGCTCGACCGTTATCGCGAGACGGTGGAGACCTTGCTGCGCACGGGCGCGGCGTATCGCTGCACCTGCACGGTCGAGGAAGTCGAGGCCATGCGCGAGGCCGCACGCGCCGCGGGACGTAAGCCGAGCTACGATGGCACCTGCCGCGACAAGGGCATCGGTGCCGAAGTCGACCTACCGTTCTGTGTGCGCTTTAGAGTGATAGAGGGCGGACTCACTCGCTGGGAGGATCTGATCGCGGGCAACAGCGGTGAAGACGTCTCACAGCTCGACGACTTCGTCCTTGCCCGCACCGATGGCACACCCATCTATCACCTGGCCGTGGTCGTAGATGATCACGACATGGGCATCACCCACGTGATCCGCGGGCGTGAGCACATGACCAGCACGCCCCGCCAGCTGCTGCTGTATCAGGCCCTGGGCTTCGCGCCTCCCCAGTTCGCCCACGTTCCGCTGCTGGTCGAGCCGGGTGGGAAAAAGCTGTCGAAGCGTCACGCATCCGTGTCGGTTCAGAGCTACCGGGATCGAGGCTTCACGCCGGAGACCATGCTCAACTTCATCGCCCGGCTCGGCTGGGGCCATAGCGACCTCGAGATCTTCAGCAAAGAGGAGCTCGTCAAGCTCTTCTCGCTCACGGGCGTGGGCCGGAGTCCCTCCCAGGTCCACGACGACAAGCTGCTCTGGCTCAGCCAGCATTACATCAAGACGCTCCCGATGGGGACCCTGTTCTCGTACGCGCGCCCCTTCCTCGAGGCAGAGGCGGGTGGGCCCGTGCCTGCCGAGCCCGGGCTCGAGCGTCTGCTCGATCTCCTGCGCGAGCGCAGCAAGTCGCTCGCGGAGATGGCAAGGCTGGCTCGTTTCTACCTGACCGACGCGATCGAGCTCGAGCCCAAAGCAGCCCGGAAGCACCTGACGCCCCGGATCGCCCAGCCGCTCCAGGAGCTACGCGATGCGCTGGCCGCGTTGCCCAAGTGGAGCGAAGAGGCTTTGAAACAGTCGTTTCATGTCGCGCTGGAACGCCATGCGGTAAAGCTCGCCGAGCTCGCGCAACCCGTGCGCGTGGCCATCGTGGGCGGTGCGGCCAGCCCCGGAATCTTCGAGACGCTCGAGCTCCTCGGCCGCGAGCGCAGTCTGAAACGTATCGACGCTGCGATCGAACGCATCGGGACGGACGCAGAGGATTGAACTAGGGCCGCGGAGTCCTATACTTCGGCGCCACTTCTGGCGGGTCGTCTAACGGTAGGACGACGGGTTCTGGCCCCGTTAGTCTAGGTTCGAATCCTAGCCCGCCAGCCACTCCCATCTCTTCCAATCGAAGAAACGTCCAGCCTACACGTCCAAGCGAACGTGCCTGCAAGAACTCGAAGATTTTCGAGTTGAAGAGGAGACCGCAGATGAAGACCCTACGCTCTCTGGCGATCGCGTCGTGCTTCCTTGCCCCGGCCGGGCTCATCCTGGCTCTGCCCTCGGCCGGTCGTGCGGATGCCGGCTTCCGCGTGAGCTACAGCACGGGTGCGCACGATGCGTACGTCGTTACCGTGGCGCTCGGCCACCTGGTCGGTGTTCACGTAGGCCATGCACAGCCTCGGTTTTCCAGACATCGCAAACCCTACGTGCGTCACGAGACGCGCTGGCACTACGCCGATCGTGTCCCTCGTTGGGATCACGTGCACGACGGGCACTGTGGACACCAAGTCCGCGTCAGCCAGCGAGCACATATCGATCACTACCGCTTCTACTGGCCTGGGCACGTCTTCAGCGTGCGTCCGGAGCACACCAAGCAGCACGTGGCGACAGAGCATCGCCGGCAGCATCGAAAGCAGGCTCGAATACACCGCTCCCGGCATTAACGGGAGTAGGAGAGCGACCGGGTTGCAAGCCCTTTAGGGCGCGCAGTGAGGTCTGCGTAGCAGTGCGCGAAGCGACCGAGCGAAGTGCGGGGGCAGGCGGCTCTGTGCCGCCGATACCCCGTTAGTAGGCGGCCAGGGCGCCCGAGCACTCTCCCAGCGGACGCCTGAACGTGAACCTCGCGGGCGAGATGATGAGGTCCATCGCCACCTGGTCGATCTCGTCCCATACCGTGAAGACCGAGATGGGCGCGATTACGGCGAAGAGCCCGGCGCCAAGGACGATCGAGGCCATCGAGATGGGCCGCAGGATCATCACGTCGAGGACTTTGGGGTAGCTGCAGTTGTCGAGAGAGTCCTCGTAGCTGATCGCTCGAGCCTGCTGCGAGATCCCGAGGCCTACCACTAACGCCAGCACCGTCAGAACACGTCGCGCGACCTTGCGCATCGATCCCTCTCCTCTTGCCCGAGACTCCAGCTCGTCCCCCAGAGGATCGGCGCCGCACGGATGAACTTGACGGAACGCGCGCCGGGGCTAGATCTTGATGCGTTTACCTGCGCGATAAACGGCCTGCACGGCGAGATCCGGGCCCAACAGCAGAAGGTCAGCGTCGTGACCCGGTTGGAGTCGCCCCTTGCGCCCGTCCGCGCCCACGATCTGCGCGGGCGTCGAGGTGGCCATACGCAGGGCCACGGGAAGCGACACACCCGCCTCCCGCACCGCGGTGCGCACTGCGTGCACAAGCGGGGTAACGCTCCCGGCCAGGCCCTGTCCCGCGGTCGCATAGCCCTGGGGATGGATCACGACCTCGAGCCCGCCCTGGCGGTAGCGTCCAGGCGGCAGGCCGGCCGCCGGTGTCGCGTCGCTCACCAGCACTACATTCTCGGGTCCGCGCAGCTCGATCAGCGCGCGCGCGAGCTCGGGATGCAAATGCAGCCCGTCCAGAATCAGGCTACCCCGCAGGCGCCGCTCGAAGAGAAAGGTCCCCACCAGCCCCGGCTCGCTGCGGCGGTAGCCAAGCTCTGCATCAAAGGGGCGGCTGGGCCAGTCACTGGCATTGCCGACGTGAGTGATGAAGGACAGTCCCTGCTCGATCGCGCGGCGCAGCTCAACTGCGCTGGCCTGGGAGTGCCCCGCCGCAACCACCGCTCCCGTCTCCGCGAAGCGGCGCACCGCGGCCAGCGCATCTTCGCGCTCGGGCGCCAGCGTGACCAGCCGCAGCGTGCCCTGCGCCGCGGCGATCAGACGCTCCACCCGTTCGGGGTGCGGATCGCACAGCCACTGCTGCTCGTGTGCACCGGCCTTGGCTGCGGCCAGAAACGGACCCTCGAGATGCACTCCCAGCAGCGGCCCCGCGGGATCGACATCCGCCGCCAGCCGCGTCAGGCTCGCCTCGAGCTGGTCCAACGATGCCGTTACCAGCGTCGCCAGCAGGCTGGTGGTCCCCGAGCGCAGGTGGAACTCGGTGGCGCGCGTGCGCTCGGCGGGGTCGACCGCATCGTAGGCGGCGCCGTTCCCGCCGTTAACCTGCAGATCGACCAGGCCGGGTACCAGGGTGGCGTCCGGAAACCGTTCGGCCTCCGGATCGGGCTCGGCGTCGGCGACGAGCTCGGCGATGCGACCCGCCTCGATCCGCACGGCCACCCGTGCGAGCTCGCGATCGGGCGTAAGCGCGCGCGCGGCCCAGAGACAGAGCACGCTCAGCCCTTGGCAAGCCTGAGCATGGCGTCGATCGCGACCGCGATGCAGGCATCCATGTTCTTGTCGATCTCGATCTCAGCCGGCCCGGGCCAGGGTATGCGGTCGGACACGACGCAGATGCAGCCCGCGCGAAGTCCGAAGAGGTTCGCCAAGGTGAGCAGGATCCCGCTCTCCATCTCACAGTTGCGCACGCGTGCGGCGCGCATCTCGTTGATACGCTCGGCCAGGCCTGGAGGCCGGTAGCCGTCCACACTCATGGATTCGATCGAGCCGTCCGGGCCGAGGATCGCGTTCCGCGCGTAGAAGCCATCAAGCGACCAGGTCAAGCCCGTGTGTGCGCTCACGCCCTGAGCGCGCGCGGCCTCGACCAGAGCCGTGACCACATCATATTGGGCCACGGCGGGATACTCCGGGACGACATAGCTGCGCGACGTGCCGTCATCGCGCACGGCTCCGGTGGTGATGACGAGATCGCCCAGCTCGAGCTCGGGGTCCAGTCCGCCACTGTTGCCGACCCGGATCAAGGTGCGCGCGCCGATCTTCGTCAGCTCCTCGATCAGGATCGCGGTGCTGGGCGCCCCGATCCCGGTAGAGGCAGCCGCGAGTGTCACTCCCTGTCGTTCACCAACCACGATGCGGTACTCACGTACGTTGCAGACCTCGTGTGTCCTCTCCCAGCCAGCTGAGATGCGCGCCACCCGAGCCGGGTCGCCGCACAGGAACACGTTCTCACCCACCTCTCCGGGAGCTAGTCCGGTGATAGGCTGTGTGGCCGCATCCGTCATTCAAATCCCCCTTTCATCGGCCTCTGATCTCAGCTTTTCGTGTACCACCTTTTCTTTCCACAGAAAAGGCTAACGATTCAAGTACTTCCGTCCGAGAAGGTACGGTTATGCGAACAGATGGGGGGATATACCCCGATGGCAATCAAGACAAGTAGCAAAAAGTGCTTTACGGCATCCCACAAGCAGAGCTTTCAGAAGCTCGCCAACTATGTCATGAGCCACTACCCGAAGGACACGAACCTGCATAAGGCGGTTCGAGGGACCTTCAAGGCGATGGACGACGCGGCAGTGAAGCTGAGCAAGGCCACCTCCAAGAAGCGTGCAATGCCCAAGCGCCGCTCCGCCAAGCGCGCGGCCCCCAAGCGCCGCACGGCCAAGCGCAGCGCTCCGAAGCGCCGGAGCATGAAGCGCTCCCCGCCCAAGCGCCGCAGGGCCATGCGCCGCCGGCGAGCGGCCTGAAGCCAGCGCTGGTCTGACAACAGGCCCCCCGGGGACTCGTTCCTCGGGGGCCTGTGCGTTAAGGGACCGTTCGTTGACACCTAGCGACGCGCACATTAACTTGCGCGCCACTCTCGGTCCCATCGTCTAGTGGCCCAGGATACCAGGTTCTCACCCTGGAGACACGGGTTCGACTCCCGTTGGGATCACCAAGGAAGCGCGGAGCAACGCAGATGAAGGTCGGGATCACGATCGTAGTGATCTTCCTGGTCCTCTTGATCTTGTACGGGTTTCCGACCCGCAAGAGGATGGAGCGAGCCTACATTCCGCGTGAGGGGCCAACGGTTTGGGCCCGGCTGAGGGACGCGTTCCGTGCTCGTCGGCGGCGAAGGATGAGACGACGAAGGCACCTCAGGAGACTGTGAGGGAGGGCCCCGCCTTCCACGGCGCTGGGGGCGGCGGGACAGCGTAGAGCCTCGCCGCGTTATCGAACAGGACCTTGCGTCGGGTCTCCTCCGTATGAGCGCCGAAGGCGGCGTCGATCTTGGAGCGCACGTTGCCATAGAGGCACACGGGGTGGGGATAGTCGGTCTCGAACATGACACGGTCGGTTCCGATCACATCCAGCATGCGAGTCGGTGCGAATTCCTCGAAGAAGGTACAGGCCCAGACTTGACGGGCGAAGTACTCACTCGGAAGTAACTCGAACTCGGGCCGCTCCCGGCGCACGTTCGCGTACTCGAAGGTGTAGTCCATGGACTCGAGCACGAAGGGAATCCAGCCGATGCCGCTCTCCACCGACACAATCTTCAGGCCCGGGTTCCGCGGCAAGATCCCGGAGAGCACGACGTCGACCATCTGGATTCCGCTCTTCATCAGCAACGCCACCGTCTGGGTGGCTACGGTGGCACTGAGTCCGTGCGCAGCGATCCTCTCCAGCGGAAACTCCTTGGAGATGTCCCCACCCCCGATGTGCAGGCTGATCGGTAGCCCGACCTCCTGAGCCGCGTCCCAGAGCGGCTGCCAGTGCGCATCACCGATATAGGGAAAGCCGAACTCCTGGGGCGCTCCTGTGAAGAGAATGCCCTTGTGGCCCCGTTTGGCGCAGCGGCGGATCTCCGTCGCGGTGGCCTTCACATCCCAGAAGGGCGTCGCCATGATGGGGATGAAGCGGCGCGGATCCGGAGCGGTCCACTCGAGCAGCCAGTCGTTGTAGGCCTGCACACACGACAGCATCAGCTCGGGCTCTTTCAACCCCAGGAAGCTCTCGTTCCCGAAGCCGCCGATGTTCGGGTACAAGGCCATGGCCCAGATCCCCACCTCGTCCATGTACTCCAGCCGCGCCACCGCGTCGTAGGCCGCCTTGGGAACCTGGTCCATGTTGAGCGGTGCCGCCGGAAAGGGCTCGGGCCAGCCCGCCACCGCCGTGTGTCCGATGGGTATGACACGTTGAGCATCGCCGAAGGTCCATACGTCCGCACCATCGGCGTTGCGCTCGATTCGGGGGGCACGTTCCCGCCACTTCTCGGGAAGCCGCTTGGTCCAGACGTCCCCTGGTTCCGTGATGTGCGTATCGACGTCGATGACCCAGTCTGCGATCTGCATGCCTCCTCCTAATCTCCCTATGCCCTTACGCGCCGCGGATCACGTGGCCGGGCATGGCTCCGGTCGGCTTATTCTGCTCCAGGATCGGAACACCGTTCACGATCACGGCGCGATAGCCCTTGGCATCCGCAACGTAGCGCTCGGTCTCGGCCGGAAAGTCCCGCACCCGGTAGGCGTCGCCCGCCGCAAGCTCGTCCAGATCGAACACCACCAGGTCCGCCCAGGCTCCGGAGCGCAGGAAGCCGCGATCTCGTAGCCCGTGAACCGTGGCCGGCATGCCGGTCAGGCGCCACACCGCTTGCTCGAGACTCAGCGTCTCGGGGACCCACTCCGACAGCAGACGCGTCGAGTAGTCGGCACCCGTGAAGGATCCCAGGTGGGCGCCGCCATCACTCGACCCCGCCATCACGATGGGGTCCTTCACGCCGGTCTCCACGAGATGGTGAATAAACTGGCGAGCCAGATCCGACATGCGCGTGCGAAAGCTGACCTGTAGCTCCTCCAGCAGCGCGATATCCAGGAAGACATCGAGCGCATCCGCGCCCCGCTCGGCTGCGATCTCACCCATGGAGCGGCCAATCAGCGCCTGGTTGCGCGCGTCGGTCACCGCCTCGACCTCGAGGTCGGCGATATCGAACGCCACGGCACGGGCCTGCTCGTCGGCCAGCTGGGTGCGCAGGCGCGCTCGAGTCGCCGGGTCGCGAAGGCGGCGGGAGCGTTCCGGCTCGGGCTGGGTCAGCACCTCCCGCCACTCCATCATCTCGTCGAAGACGAAGGTATCCGCCAGTTTGAGATGCAGCTCGAGCTTGTTCGTCGTGAACTGCGGGTGCAGACGAACGCCCTGCTCGAAGGCTTCGTGACAGAATTCGAGCATGCGCTGCCAGCCCATGGGGTGCTGGGGTGTCGGCGCCAGGATGTTGAGCTCGATCGGCTTTCCACTCACCTCGTAGAGCTTCAAGACCAGCTCGCGATCGGGATCATTGTACCCCTGCGCGAAGCTCCGGGGGATGATCTCGATGGCGCCGTGGTCGAACTCCGCAAGCACCGACGCCAGCGCCACAATCTCGTCGGCCGTCGCATGGTTCGAGGGCACCTCTCTCCCATCCTCGCCCACATGGACAGCGACCTGCGAGGTGGACAGGCCCAGCGCGCCCTGCAGCATGGCTTCACGCACAAGGGCCTGCATCTGCCTCACCTCCTCGTCAGAGGCCGCGCGCTCCGAGGCCTGATCGCCCATCACCCAGCGGCGCACCGCGCAGTGGCCCACGTAGCCCCCCGCGTTGACCCCGAGCCGGCCCTCGAGGCGGTCCCAGAACTCGCCAAAGCTCCCGCCCTTGAACTCGAAGCCCGTGGCGAGCGCCTCCTTCGACATGCCCTCCACCCGGCTCAGCATCGCCGCCAGCCATGCCACGTCCTCAGGCTTGGACGGAGCCAGCGTGAACCCGCAGTTGCCGGTCAAGACGGTGGTGACGCCGTGATAGCACGAGGGGGTGGCCAGGGGATCCCAGTCGAGTTGCACATCGTAGTGCGTGTGAACGTCGATGAAGCCAGGAGCCACGATCGCCCCCGCGGCATCGATCGTCCGCTCGCCCTGCTCCTGCACCCGCCCGATCCGCACGATACGTCCGTCCTTAACCGCCACATCGGCCCGGTACGCCGGCATTCCGGTTCCATCGACGACGCGGCCCCCACGGATCAGCAAGTCGAAGCGCATCGTGATCTCCCTCCCCTCCCTCCAATGGTCGTAGGGTTGCCCGGACAACGGCCACAAGGCGCGCGAAAAAGGATCCCACAAATACGGCGCTAGGTGTAGGCTAGTAGGGAGCCCTTGGGCTCAGCCGGCCCGGGACCCGGGGACCCCAGTCCCCTAGGCCAGGCCCGACCTTGGAACGAGGAAGAAGTGATGGCGCGGATAGCCGCAATCCTGGTGTCTGGTTTGATCCTGGTGTCCATCTCGCCAGGCAAGGCGCAGGCGCAGGCGAACGACCATCTCGCCTGTTACAGGATCAAGGGCGAGATCAGGCTCAAGGGGCTGCTGGATATCGAGACCCCCCAGTTCGGGCTGGCGCCGGGCTGCAAGATCACCAAGCCAAAGTTCTTCTGCGCTCCAGCGACGAGAGGCAACATGGCCGTGCTGGATGTGATCACAAAGGCGCCGGTCACGCCTCTTCCGCTGATCACCCCACCCGCCCCGAGCGACCGCATCTGCTGGCAGGTGAAATGCCCCCCGCCGTTTCCGCCCGATCAGCTGGTGACCGATCCGTTCGGGACGCAGATCGTGTCCAGGCTCAAGCCGAAGTTTCTGTGCACGCCGGCGGTGAAAGGGACGGATTTCTGCGGGGACGGCAGCATCACGGGGACCGAGGAGTGCGAGCCTGCGGACGATGGCGCCTGTCCGGACCGGTGTCAGCCGGACTGCAGCTGCGCAGTCATCCCCTCGACCTGCGGCAACGACATCATCGACGGAAACGATGACTGCGATGGCCTGGACCTGGGCGGCGAGAGCTGCCAGAGCCTGGGCTTCGGCGGCGGCCTACTCGCCTGCTCCGCGGGCTGCGGGCTGGATCTGAGCGGATGCAGCCCGCTTGCTCTGGGCTCGTTCTCGGCCACGGGCCAGACCAGCTGTTGGGACAGCAGCGGTACGGTCATTCCCTGCGTGGGCACCGGTCACGACGGTGAGGTCCAGGCGGGGGCGGCGCTCGCGTACGTCGACAACGGGGACGGCACCATCACGGATCTCAACACGGGGCTCATGTGGGAGAAGAAGAGCGACGACGACAGCATCCACGACCAGGACACCTCCTACACCTGGGATAACGCGTTCGCGCTGCACATCACGACGCTCAACGATCCCATCGCGCCGTTTGCTGGACACACGGACTGGCGGGTCCCCAACCTGAAGGAGCTTCAGAGCCTCGTCGACTTGGCCCCCAGCCCAACGGTCGATCCAGCGTTCAACACGGGCTGCGCGCCGAGCTGCACGGTGGCGAGCTGTAGCTGCACGCCGCCGTCTTTCTACTGGTCCTCCTCCACCTTTGCCATCAGCCCCACCCTTGCCTGGGCGGTGCTCTTCAGCAGCGGCGTGGGCGCAGTCCAAGCCAAGAGCATGACGCTCTTCGTGCGGGCCGTGCGGGGCGGTCTCTAGACATTCGACGGCTCCGCCTGTGTCCCTAGACAATCTCCTCCATCGCAGCCGGGGTCTCGGCGTGCTGTTGGATCGCGGCCTCGGACCACTTTCCCCGGGGTTCCCGGGACCCAAACGGGTGGGCGTCGCTCTGGTAGCCCCTGGGTAGGATGGCGTCGAGGATTATACCAAGGAGCTGCAGGCGGGAGCGCGGCATAAGCCGCTTCGGGTCGAGCTCCAACACGCGGTCCAGGGCCCGGATCGCCACGTGAACCACGGGATCTCGGACGGCTGACTGAGCCGCCGGCTGCTCGTCGCAGATGAGCCGAACTTCTGCCGACTCGACGTACTGTTGCAGCATCCGCTCCAGATCCTCGAGCCCCGCCACGCTGTTCGCGAGCTGGCGCAGCTCTGGAGGCCAGCCGTAAGCAATGTCCGGGAGAGGGACCGGGGACGCCTCCGGAGACGCCTCCAGAGCGCCGCGAAGGCACTCCACGGCAGCTACGATCTGCTTGCGGCTCCCGTTGCTCAGCAGGCGGCGAGCACTCTGGCGGAACGCAGCGACGGCCTCACTGTGTCCCTGTCCATCGACCAGAAACCGCACCGCCAGCCAGATCCGGTACTGAGTCAGGAGCTCCAGCCCGGCGCCTCGGATGGCGGGCTCCAGCGCGCGGAACCGCGCGAGCAGGCGCGGATGAAGCCGCTTCACGGCGTCGCGTACATCCCGGACCATCTGACGGAGGTGGTTCCGGTTGAGCGCCTTCGGACCCGGCTCGGTAGACCAGGCGCGTCCGAAGATGACCTCATACACCCCGGGATAAGCGGCGCGCGGATCGGTCTGCTCGAGGATGCTGCGCAGCTCGATGCCAACGCTGGGGCCGAGGAACCTGACCGTGGGGAGCTGCTCAGCTGTCCGCTTACGCTCTTCTCTTCGTCGGCTCTTCGGCAACTCTATTAGCTCCGGTAGACCCGGTTCTCGATTGTCCGCACCATCGATCCATCATACCAGCTCGCTGCGGGGGTCAGGGCGAGAGACGGGGCAGGACCCGGGAGGCGAAGGTCTCCAGATAGGGCCAGGCGAGCTTGGGCGGGAGTCCACCGCACAACGGGTGGAGCATCAACACACTGTGCTGCGACAGGTACGTGATGGCTTCCTCGGGAGTGAAGATGCGATAAGGACCGTTCTCGCTTTGGAGTGCAGCCACCGTCGACGCGCTGGATTTACTCGCCGCCTGCCCCTGGCTTCCCAGCCAGGCCGCGTACATGTTGGCATCGTGCAGTAGGTAGGGGCCGATCTCGCTCCACGCGCGATCGGGATCGTCCGCGACGAAAGCCGACGTGACCGAACCCGGTGGCGGGTTGATGAAGAGGCCCGGCGAGGTGCCCGCTTTACGACACTCCTCCTGGTAGAGCGCTTCCAACGAAGGATCGCCGCCCTGGGTCAGCATCCCGAGCCCGAAGCGAGCGGCACGGCGGACCGCGGCGGAGCTGTTTCCAGCCATGAGAAGAACCGGTCCGCCGGGGGTCGCCGGCTGTGGTAACACGCGGACGCGGCGCCCCTCGAACTCGAACTCGTCCCCCGTGAACGCCGCCCTGAGGACGCGGAGACACTCATCCATGCGCCGGCCTCGACGCGAGAAGTCCCGACCGAACATCGCGTACTCCTCGCGGCGATAGCCCACCCCCAACACGTACGACACGCGCCCCCGGCTCAATAGGTCCAACACCGCCATCTGTTCCGCGAGCTCGATCGGATCGTGCAGGGGCAGGAGCAGAGCGGCCACTTGGATTCGAAGGGATTGCGTTCGCGCCGCCATGGCCGAGGCGAGGACGAGCGGAGTGGGCAGATACCCGTCCGGGGAGGCATGGTGCTCGGACACGAGGGCTACGGCCGCTCCGTGCTGCTCACCCCATTGAACCATCTCCAGCGCCGCAGCGTAGAGCTCGCTCGCATCCCCGCTGGAGAGCCGCATATCGAATCGCAGGGTAAACACGCTCATCCAAGCTCTTGTAAGAGCGAGGCATTGCTTCGAGTCCGGCTCATCGTCCGGACTCCCGACTCCAGGCCTCGCCCACGCGGGCGAAGGTGTTTACATAGTCAATGACCAGCTGCTCGTGGCCAAACCACTCGTCCCAAAGCTTTCCGCTGTTTCCGATGCGTTTCTGGGTCTCGGGCACCATCCTCTGGAACGCGCCCTCGGCGTCCTCGGTATCCATCTCGTAGAAGTGCATGAAACGCGGCTCGCCGCCCGTGACGTTCTCATAGGGGGTGATCATAGTGAAGCCGGGCACGCTGGCGGCCGCGATCTGCCGGATGTGCACGAAGTCGGCCCAGTCACGCAAGGCCTGCGCGCCCTCCGGCGTCTTGGGACTGACCAGCACCAGCTCCAACCCGAGCGTAGGCTTGCCACTCAAGTTGCCCTGGCCGGGACGGGGGTAGTGATGAAAGTGGTGGCCCGTTACATCCGAAGGCGGCTCGGGCGCCTTGAAGGCGGGCCCCACCTCGTAGACGCCGAGCGTGGTGAACTCGGGCAGGCGGCGCGGAAACTCCTTGCGGTTCGGCCTCTGATTTTGCCACCAGCTGGCGCGCTCGACCTCGGCCAAGGCCAGCACCTCGGCCACGCGCTGCTTGGCATACTCCGCCGGCGAAAGCTTGGTCATCTCGAGATAGAGCCCTGCGCTGATCCTGTCTTCCATCGCTTCACTCCATGCGCTAGCGCGGCGAGAGAATGATGACGGGGATATTGCGCTCCGTTCGAGCCTGGTAGTCGTCGTAGTCGCGGTACATCTCGATCAGCCGGGGCCAGAGAGCCGCTTTTTCCGGATCGGACGCTCGCCGGGCGAGCATCTTCGTCCTCTCACGCCCGATCTCGATCTCCACATCGGGGTTCGCCTCCAGGTTCCAGTACCAGCGCGGATGCTTCGACATGCCTCCCTTCGACGCCACGATCACCACCTTCTCGCCGTCTCTCAGGTAGAGCAGAGGTGCGACGCGCGGCTCGGCCGATTTGCGGCCGATCGTGGTCAGCAGGAGAATGGGGGCGCCCCGAAGCCAGCGACCCCAGACCTTGCCACCCGAGAGCCGGTAGATCCAGGTATTGATCCTGGACATGGGCTTCATGACGGCGTCCACGATCTTCTCCTGGGTGGGGGTGAACGGCTTCGCTGTCTGGTCGAGCATGACTGATCCCTCTCGTTGGCTGCGAGTGAGGCCATTGTGACACGAGAGGCCGACACTATGGTAGGCTGCGCGCCATGAAATGCGTGAGGCTCGCTCTAGCCAGCCTGCTCCTCCTCCCCGCGGCTGCGGCTGCCGAGCAGCAAGGGAAGCTGAGAAACATCTCCGCGTGTGCAAGACGCAATATTCCGGAACCGGACAGCATCAGAGCCATAAGGGTGATCGCGCGTGACCGGCTCGGCGCGAAACGCGTCACGGTGGTCAGGTTATATGGTAGATGGACGAAAGCCGGTCGCCGGCAGCAGCTCTTAGAGTTCATCGAGCCCGCCGAACTGCGCGGATCGAAGCTCCTGATCCTGGAGGGCACGGACCAGACTGAGATCTACTTCAGGTCCGCTGAGCTCGGCCGGGTCAAGCGAATCAGCGGGGGCGGGCGGGCGTCGGCTCTGTTCGAGAGCGACTTCTCCTACGAGGATTACGAGTATCTGGAGGGACTCAGATCCTCCGGGAAATCGAAGCGCGTGGAGGACGCCGTGATCGGAACTCGTCCGGTCTACGTCCTCGAAACCCGCCCCGCCGAGGCCTCCAACTCAGCCTATGAGTTGATCGTAGCGTTCGTCGACCAGAAGACCTGCGTTCCTTTGAGAATCGAGTTCTACGAGACGGGCCGGCGCCTGCGGAAGGAGCTGACCATCGACCCGGCCGAGATCCTCCAGCGTGGGCCGGCTTGGATCCCGCACTCCGTGCTGCTACGCGACATCCGAGATTACACGACCACCCTGATCCTAGTGGATCGTTCCGAGCAGAAGGCTCTTCCCCCGGAGATGTTCAGCGTCGAGGCCTTTCAGCACCTAACCGACCCCGTCGGGGCGCCCAGCGAGTGAAGCCGAAGCTCGGGCGTTGAATCCCCATGGCCGGATCTCTAGACGGCTACCGCATCATCGACGCCACCCAGCTGATCTCGGGACCCATGGCCACCATGATCCTGGCCGACCAGGGTGCGGACGTGATCAAGGTGGAGCCGCCGGGAAGCGGGGATCTCACACGCGCCCTCGGCGGCGCCCGACGCGGGATGGCACCTATCTTCGCGACCACGAATCGCAACAAGCGCTCGATCGTGATCGACCTCAAGAGCCCCCGGGGCAAAGAGCTCCTCGGGCGTCTGGTCGCGGGAGCGGATCTCTTCGTTCAGAACTTCCGTCCGGGCAGGGCGGAGCAAATGGGCATCGGAGAGCTCGCGCTGCGGCAGATGCGGCCGGACCTGGTCTACGTGTCGATCAGCGGGTTCGGTGAGAGCGGCCCCTTCGCCCATCAACGCGTCTACGATCCGGTCATCCAGGCGCTATCGGGTCTGGCGTCGATCCAGGGAGGGAGCGGCCCACCGCGCATGTTGCGCCTGATCGTGCCGGACAAGGTCACGGCTCTGACCGCTGCCCAGGCCATGACCGCCGCGCTGCTCGCGCGCGAACGAACCGGGGAGGGCCAGCACGTTCGGCTGTCGATGCTCGATGCCGTGATCTGTTTTCTGTGGCCCGAGGGCATGGCCCGGCACACCTTCATCGGCAAAGACATCGGTGTCTCCCGACCCTCAGATACGCGGGACCTCGTGTTCGAGACCGCCGACGGCTACATCACGGCCGGCGCGGTCTCCAATGCCGAGTGGCAGGCGCTGGCGCGCGCGCTCGAGCACCCCGAGTGGCTCGAGGATGCGCGCTTCAAGACGCCGGCCGGGCGGGTCAAGCACGCCGACGCCCGCCTGAGGCTGACGGCGGAGGTTTTGAAGACACGAAGCTCCGCCGAGTGGCTGCAGCAGCTCGACGCCGCGCAGGTTCCGTGTGCGCCGATCCTGAGCCGCGAGCAGATGATCGAGCACGCTCAGGTCGTCGCCAACGAGCTGATCGTCGAGTCGGAGCACCCTCACGCGGGTCGCATGCGCCAGCCACGTCCGGCCGCGCGCTTCGAGCGCTCGCCTTTCGAGCTGCGTCTGCCCGCGCCCACACTCGGTGAGCACACGGACGTCGTGCTGTCAGAGCTCGGTATCTCGTCCGACGAGCTGCGCGAGCTGCGAAACGCGGGCGTTGTCGAGTAGCCCTACCAGCGCTGCAGCTCGGGTAAGACCTTGCGCGCGAACAAGCTCACGCTCTTCTCCGCCTCTTCGAAAGGCATGCCGCCGTAGTTCCCGATCAGATTGATCTCGAAATCTCCCAGCAGCTCACGCCGCCAGCGGAGCTTCTCCAGGATCTGCTCGGGCGTCCCGAAGGTCTGAACCTGGCAATAGCCCTTGGCGGCGTTCTCGAGACCCACCTCCTTGAAGAGGTCGGAGGAGCTCGCGTAGAACTCGTAGCCCTTCGCCGTCTTGAAGTGATCGCTCATGATCTCGTAGTGATCGATGATCGTGAGGAAGTAGTTGGGCATGTACTCCATGGCGAGCTCTTCGGCCCGCTGCGGATCCTCGTGGCAGAACATGAGTTCGCCCGTGAGCGCTGGCGGCGGGTCGCCACCGTGGTGCTTGCGATAGGTCTCCCGGTACTGCTTGAGCGATCCCTCGGCAAACGTCTCCCAGGTCTGCTGCGAGAAGATCATCAGGCGTGCGCCGAGCAGCGCCGCCTGGTCGACCGACTCGGGCGACATGCCCACGCAGTAGAGGCGGTCGCGGAAGCCGGAAAGCGGTCGCGGTCGGATCTCGGTGCGTGCCTGGGGATAGTACGGGCCCTCGCCTTCGATAAAGCCCTTGTCCAGGGCATCGAGGATCATGCGGGAGGCCTCGTCGAAGCGATCCCGGGACTCGCTCATCTCGATGCCGAAGCCGGCGTACTCGACCCGTGCCAGGCCTCGCCCGAGCCCGAGCACGGCGCGGCCGCCCGACATATGATCGAGCAGCGCGATCTTCTCAGCCACCCGCAGCGGGTTGTTCCAGGGAACGATGACCGCACCCGTGGCCAGCTTGATCTTGCTCGTCCGGGCCGCGATGTAGCTCAGGAACTGGATGTTGTCCGGACACGCCGCGTAATCCGTGAAGTGGTGCTCGACGGACCAGAGCTTGTCGTAGCCGAGCGGCTCCGCCAGCTCCGCGAGACGCGTCTCGTTACGAACCACGTCCTCGTCCCGTCCCCGACCAAGATAGTTCTGAAAGATGAGCAGCAGTCCGACTTCCACGATCTTCTCCTCGCGTACCCGTCGCGTGTTGAGGCCATCTAGCCTTCTATTCCGCGCGCTAGAAGTCAAGATAGGCCGCCCGCGCCCTCGCTTTAGCACATCTAAGAGCGCGAAATGCCTTGCTTTTCGTGAACGAGCCTGGCTTCCGCCGCGCCTACGGAACGCTGTCGTCGCGCACGAACGTGAGGTCCACGGGGGCGTCGTCCGCCTCCACGGTCAGAACATAGCCGGCGGTCTCGACGCTCGCGCAGGCCGACGCGCCCGGGAAGATGTTGATGTGAAGCGTACAGGTGGCATCGGTCGGGGCAGTGAACTCGAACTCCGGGCATTTGAAGGCCGGAGGCGGGAACGTGCACGCGATCTCTTCATCCCCAGCGATCTCCTGCGGTCCGCAGTCGCCGCTGAAGCGGAGATCCGCGGCCGTCGCGCTGTCGACCGTATCGGCCCGAATGAGGACGTGCTGACCCCCTCCCACATCGAACTCCCAGCTGTCCGTGATGAAGCGGTTGCACGGGGTCAGATCCTCCAGCACGGGTGAGGGCTGCGTGCCCCCGAAGAAGGCCGCGCATACATTCTCGATCTGCGCGAGACCCGCCAGGTCGTCGCGCAGACGGTTCGCATCCGCCTGGTCGCAGTCGAGCTGGCCACCCACGACGCTGCAGCGGCCGGTCTGGCCGAAGCCCGGGGCGAGCTCGAGCAGGGCGCGTCGATAGATCACCACATCCAGGATGTCGATCTCCCCGTCCCCGTTCAGATCTCCACAGAAGCGCACCAGAGGATAGAGAGAGGTGAGGGCGTCAGCATCGTACGGCTCGAGAGATCCACAGCGATCATCGAACTGCACCCGAAAGTACATCGTGGCGCCGCTCAGCTTGGGATCGGTTTCGCCGAGAACTTCTGAGGAGTGAGCCAACCCCAGGGCGTGGCCGATTTCGTGCGTGGCTACCTCAGCGAAGTTGCAGGGCAGCTTAAAGGCGCACGAAGAAGAAAAGCCGTCCGCGAACACCAGGTTGCCCTCCGTCTGGCGCCGAAACGAAACGCCGTTGACCTCCTTGTTCTGAGACGGGGTCGAGCAGCCTCCGCCGAGGGCCAACGTGCCCGCACAGCCTACCGGTGGGTCGACCTCATTGAACGGATCATTGAACATGATCTGGCTTTCCCCATCGCAGGTGTTCTGCGCCACCAGAGTCGCGACTCCAGCATTGAAGAGCTCGATGCTGGCCGAGGAGACAGCGGTCCACGCCGCCAGGCCTTCCTCCACCACCGCCGTACTCATCGTGGCTCCGAGATCCACGTCTCCCACAGCGTCGATAAAGAAGCCTACCGGGACCCCTACGTCGGGCTCGAACCAGCGGCGTTCCGGCATGACGAGGTTGAACTCCGTGGCCCCCTGAGCGGCAAGGATCGATTCCGCCGGGCCGCCGGCCGGGGCCATTGCTGGAGCCGCATCCTCTTCTGCGCCCGCCAGCGCTCGCACCTGGTCACGCAGCTCGCGCAGTGAACGCGCATCACGCGGCGGAAGCCTCCGTCCCCGAGGCGAAAAGACGCGGCCCTCGCCGAACTCCCGCACCGCCAGCTCGCGCCGCGTCGCGGGGTCCCAAACGATCCCAAACTTGCCCATGGCGAGATGACTGGTATGCCAGCTGCCGTCGGCGGACCGGGTGAGATAGACGAGCACCCGCTCGCCCAGCTGGAAACGGGGCGAGCCGTGGATGGAGACCTCAAGGTCCCCGACCCGCCCGCCCGCCTGCCTGAGGGTGAGGGATGCGAAGGCCAAGTCCCCCTTCAGGACCTCCTCGAGCTGCAGCCTGACATAGGTGTGAACCCTGTTGTCGGTCGTGAGGGCGCCCTCGATCGACTCCACCCGCCCCAGCACGATCGCGTCGGCGGCGCGGATGAGCTCCGGCATCGGGATCTCAATGAAAGTGCTGGCCCGCCCCGATCCAGTCACCAGAATCCCCAAGATCGCGATGCAGAGAGAGCGGCGTGCCATCCGAGCGATTCTACCTCAGGTCGTCCCCCACCCTGTGCCTGTAAGATAGGGGGTGTGTTAAGGAAGACGCGAATGACAGAATTCCGGAGCATTTTGCTGCTGTGCTTTGCCTTGGTTCTGCTGTGGGTACCGCAGCGGGCCCGAGCGCTTTTCCATTTCGCCGTGATCGACGAGATCATGACCAGCTATGGCGGCGATCCGAACGTGCAGTTCGTCGAGATCCGCATGCTCGCTATCTCGCAGCGGTTCGTGGCAGGCACTGTGCTTGGGGCCTTTGGTCCGAGCGGCAGCCATCTGGGCAACGTCCTGGTGGTGCCCGGCAGTGTCCTGAGAAGTGGTAACGGGGTCCGGTGGCTGATGGGGACCGCGCAGTTTCAAGCGGTCAGCGGCCTCGCGCCGGACTTCATCATGCCCGCCGGGCTTCCTCCCGCGGGGGGCATGGTCTGCTGGGGTGCGCCGGGAGCCCTTCCCTCCAACCCGGGGAGCTACGTGGACTGTGTCGCGTACGGCAGCTACAGCGGTCCCAGCAACATTCGAATCGGGATTCCGACGGCGCTCAACGCCGATGGACATAGCCTCGTCCGAAGATCTGAAACGGCTGACAACGCCACGGACTTCGCCTGCGGCGACCCGGCCAGCCCTGAGATCAACAGCGGTGCGACGGTGAGACTCGCGGCGACGACGTCCTGCGTGGTCGAGCTGTGCGGAGACGTGAACAATGACAGCTCCGTGGACCTCGCAGACGTGGCTACTTTTCGCGCGCACCTGGCTGACCCCAACGGGATGCCGCTTTCGCCGGCAGGTCAGGCAAAGTGCACAGTGATCGGAGAGGCCCCTGCGTGCGACATCCTCGATCTCACCGTCATGCGCCGGGCCCTGGCCAGCCCCCCGCTTCCACCGGGGATCGCCCCCGTCTGTGAGGCGGTGCTCTAGCTCGCGGCTCGCTGCTGGATCTTCGCCCAGGTGTCGCGCAGGGGTACGGTGCGGTTGAAGACCAGGCGCTCCGGCGACGAATCCGCATCGGCGCAGAAGTAGCCCAGGCGCTCGAACTGATACTGTGCCCCCGGCTCCGCGTCCGCCAGGCTCGGCTCGACGCGGCAGTCCGTCAGCGTTTCCAGGGAGCTGGGGTTGAGACTGGATCTCAGATCCGGGGCTGACGTGATCTGAGCTGGATCTTCCTGCTCAAAGAGATGGTCGTAGAGACGCACCTCGACCTCGAGCGCGTGCGCAGCCGACACCCAGTGGATGGTGCCCTTGACCTTGCGTCCGTCGGGCGCGTTTCCGCCCCGCGTGGCGGGGTCGTAGCGACAACGGAGCTCGGTCACCTCGCCGCTGCGCTCGTCCTTTACAACGTCGATGCAGGTGATGAAGTAGCCGTAGCGCAGGCGCACCTCGCGGCCGGGCGCGAGCCGAAAGAACTTTCGGGGCGGATCCTCGCGGAAATCGTCGCGCTCGATATACAGCACGCGCGAGAAGGGAACCTTGCGCGTTCCCATGCTTGCGTCCTCCGGGTTGTTCACGGCTTCGAGCTCCTCCACCTGACCCTCGGGATAGTTTTCGATCACCACCCGCAGCGGACGCAGGACGGCCATCACCCGTTGAGCGCGCCGATTCATCTCCTCCCGAATGCTGTGCTCAAGCTGGGCGATCGCGACCGTGCTGTCGCGTTTGGCGACGCCGATCGCCGCGCAAAAGTCGCGAATCGACTGCGGGGTATAGCCACGCCGCCGCAGCCCCGAGATAGTGGGCATGCGCGGGTCGTCCCAGCCGCTGACGTGGCCGCCGTCCACCAGCTGTAGCAGGATCCTCTTGCTCAGAACCGTGTAGCTCAGGTTGAGCCGGGCGAACTCGATCTGCTGCGGATGACAGGGTACGTCCAGCTGATCGAGCACCCAGTCGTAGAGCGGACGATGGTCTTCGAACTCCAGGGTGCAGAGTGAGTGGGTAATTCCTTCGAGCGAATCTGATAGGCAATGGGCGAAATCGTACATCGGGTAGATGCACCAGGCGTCGTGCGTGCGATGGTGCGTTGTTTTCTGAATGCGGTAGAGAACGGGGTCCCGCATATTGATATTGGGTGAGGCCATGTCGATCCAGGCACGCAGCACGCGGGATCCGTCCTCAAACTCACCGGCGCGCATGCGCTCGAACAGGTCCAGGCTCTCCTCGATCGAACGCCCACGCTGCGGGCTCTCCCTACCGGGCTCGGTCAGGGTGCCCCGGTACTCGCGGATCTCGTCCGCGCTCAGATCGCAGACGTAGGCCTTTCCCAGCTGAATCAGCTGGATGGCGAACTGGTAGAGCTGCTCGAAGTAGTCCGATGCGAAGTAGAGGTGATCCCCCCAGTCATAGCCGAGCCAACGCACGTCTTCCTGGATCGACTCGACGTACTCCACATCCTCTTTGCTGGGGTTGGTGTCGTCATAGCGCAGGTGGCAAACGCCCCCGTTCTCGGCGGCCACCCCGAAGTTGAGACAGATGGACTTGGCGTGCCCGATGTGGAGGTAGCCGTTCGGCTCCGGCGGGAAGCGCGTACGGACACGATCCCCGTTCTTCTTGGCCGAGAGATCGTCGGCGACGATCCTGCGAATAAAGTCGACGACTTCCGCGTGCAAGCGAGGCTCCCCCGGGACCTATATTAACCACTACAGCTCAGCACAGCGAGCCCGCGAGACCCCTATGGCCCCACCTCGCGGCAGACCAGTTTCGTCGCTTGCTGCACCCGGATCTCGCACGGAATCAGGTCGCCGATCTGATCCGGGCGATCGATGTCCCCCGTCCTCAGCCGGACGCTGGCCTGGTGCATGAAAAACGGCTCGATTGCCAGACGCCTGGCACGCACCACGAGCCTGAAGATATCGGGGACGAACCGGGCCTTCCGCAAACGTACCATTCTCGTCCCGTCGGGACTCTTGCACGCGACGACGACCAAGGCATCTCCCTTCATCCTGAGCGCGCACTCCGAGCGCGAGAAAGAGATGACCTGATTCAGGTTGGCCTCATCGAAGACCGTGATCGTCAAAAGGGTTTCGCCCGGACTATTGCCGTTGGGGTCGAACCCCTCCTTGAGGCTCAGCCCGAAGTCGTCGAGGTGGCGCTGACCGTCCAGCAGCCCATGCAGCGTGATGCGTCCCCTGCCCTCCTGCCGCGATGTGAAGCGTGATTTCACTTTGAGGCGGCCCAGGACCAGGCTACCGAGAATATCGGCGTCATCGCAGCGATCCCCCAGTCCGTCGCGATCGATATCTTTCTGAGACGCATTCGCTACGAATATACAGTTGTCGCAGGCGTCGCCGACTCCGTCGCCATCGGAGTCCTCCGAGGTGAAGCCCTCGATTCGGCAGTCGACAGAGCATCCATCACAGCCCGTGGCGTTGCCATCATCACACTCCTCATCGCTCGCAAGCAGACCATCGCCACATTCCGATGAGCAAATGCTCGGTTCGCCGTCGCAGTTGAAGCCCCGCTCCACCTGGCAGTCGTCCTCGCAGCCGTCGCCCGAGACCGCATTGCCATCATCACACTCCTCATCGCAGGCTTCCTGCAGCTTCCCATCTCCGCAGCTCATCGGATCACCCATACAGAGCCCACCCTGGCACTGATCGTCGATCGTGCAAAGCTCTGCGTCATCACAGGAGGTCCCGTCCAGCTCGAAGCCGTCCGTCGGGCAGTCGTTGCTCGCCCCATCGCAGAACTCCACGACGTCGCACACGCCCGCAGCCTCCCGGCATAGCTCAGTACTCTTGGCGTCCGACGGGCAGGTGGCCGCCAGACCGTCGCAGAGCTCGGCGGGATCACAGCTGCCCGTGGAGACGCGGCACTCGCTGCCCGTGGCAAAGCCGTCCGTCGGGCAGTCGTTGCTCGCCCCATCGCAGAACTCCA
>SMUY01087052.1_pt1 | contig 51507 bp, 45 predicted proteins | sample 2456441 | NCBI WGS metagenome assembly SMUY01 (sample SAMN11095931, study PRJNA526329) | marine sediment metagenome | biome: Marine sediment; feature: Surficial sediment; material: Deep marine sediment; isolation source: Hadal surficial sediment | place: Pacific Ocean | collected 2014-11 | depth...
GTCCTCAACTTCTACAACTGGGGCGGCTACATCATGTTGCACGCGCCCGGACTAAAAGTGTTCATCGATGGTCGCGCCAACACGCTTTACAGCGAAGAGATCTACCTGGACTACCTGGCGATGTTATCGGGTCGACGAGGCACGCACGCGCGTGCGGCCCGCTACCCCGCTGACTTGGCGCTGCTGCCGGCCAGGGGCTCGATGGCCAAGGCCCTGGCCTCGGGGCCCCGCGCCTGGAAGGTGGTATACAGCGACCCCGTGGCGCGCATCCTGCTGCCACCCGATTCGCCTCACCTGAAGCAGTCGCTCCCCCAGCCCAAGACCGTGCTCTCTGAGCACTACGACTTCTATCTCGGCCTGGCCCAGCGCGCCCAGGCGCACAAAGATCTCGACGAGGCCCAGCGCTACACACGCAAGTCGCTCGAGCTCAATCCCCTCCTCGTCCGGGCCTACGGACGCCTGGCCTTCCTGGAGGCGGCGCGGGGCAGCGTCAAGGGGGTCGAGCACGCGATCGCCGCCGGTCTGCGCGAGGTCCCGCGACGCACGAGCCGGCTGCGGCAGATGGAAGGCCGCGCATACCAGCAGATGGGGGAGCTGGAGCTCGCGCTGGGCGCGTATCGGCAGGCGATTCCCAGGGGGCCCTTCAGCTATCCCAACCGTATGGAGGCTCTGGTCAAGCGACTCGAGAAGCGGTTGCAGAGCTCGCAACGCGCATCGGGGTCGTCAGAGTGAGCGCGCCACCCGATCCGCCCCTGGCACGGATCGAGCTCCTGGGGGAGCACGAGGGGAGGCGCGTGCGTCTGCAGGGCTGGCTCTACAACCGACGCTCGAGCAGCAAGCTCCACTTCCTCCAGGTGCGCGATGGCACCGGCATCGTGCAGTGCGTGGTGGCGCGGGCGGATGTGCGGCCGGAGGTGTTCCAGCAGGCAGGGGAGCTGGGCCAGGAGTCTTCGCTCAAGCTCTGCGGCACGGTGCAGGCCGACCGCCGCGCGCCGGGCGGCTTCGAGCTGCTGCTGGACGACCTCGAGGTACTGCAGAACGTCGACGGCTACCCCATCAGCCCGAAGGAGCACGGCGTGGCTTTCCTGCTGGAGCATCGCCACCTCCGGCTGCGCTCACGCCGGCCACATGCGGTGCTGAGAATCCGCGCGGAGCTTGAGCGCGCCTGCCACGACTTTCTCGATGCGCAGGGTTTCCTGCGCCTCGACACCCCCATCCTCACGCCCGCGGCCTGTGAGGGCTCAACGACGCTGTTCGAAACCGACTATTTCGGGCAGAAGGCGTTTCTCACCCAGAGCGGCCAGCTCTACTCGGAGGCGGGCTGTCAGGCTTTCGGGCGCGTGTACTGCTTCGGACCCACGTTCCGCGCCGAGAAGTCGAAGACGCGCCGCCACCTGATGGAGTTCTGGATGGTCGAGCCGGAGGCCGCCTTCCTCGACCTGGAGGGCGACATCGAGCTGGCCGAGGGGCTGGTGTGTGCGCTGCTGGAGCGGGTGCTGGAACGCTGTCGCCCGGAGCTCGAGACCCTGGAGCGTGAGCTGGCGCCGCTCGAGGCCATCGCACGGCCCTTTCCCCGTCTGACCTACGCCGAGGCCGTGCAGCGCCTGCGCAAGGCCGGCCTGGCCGTGGAGTTCGGTGACGACTTCGGCGGGGATGAGGAGACAGCGCTCTCGCAGGGCTTCGAGCGACCGCTGGTGATCCACCGCTATCCCGCGTCGCTCAAGCCCTTCTACATGAAGTGCGACCCCGAGGACCCGAGCGTGGTGCTGAACATGGACATTCTGGCCCCCCAGGGCTACGGCGAGATCATCGGAGGCAGCGTGCGCGAGGAGCAGCTGGACGTGCTCGACGCTCAGATGCGCGAGAAGGGCGTCGATTTCGGCCCGCTCGAGTGGTACCGCGACCTGCGCCGCTACGGCAGCGTACCGCACGCGGGCTTCGGCCTGGGCCTCGAACGCACCCTCACCTGGATCTGTGGGCTCCACCACCTGCGTGAAACCATCCCCTTCCCCCGCATGCTGGGCCGGCTCCACCCGTAGCTAGCCGCTACTAGCGCGGTAGCGGCGGGCGCAGCCCGCCTGCGCGCACTTCGCTCGGCTGCGCCTCGCTGCGCGGCCCAGCGGGCCTTGCTATCCCTGCCTCGCCTCAAGCGGGTGCTAGAGGGGCGGGCCTTGCCCGCGGATAGGTGGCTCGGGCTAGCTAAGGCACGCACGAAGTCGTGTGCCGTGCCGGCAGGCGGGCTCTGCCGGCCGCTATCCGGCTCGTACCCGCTTGACATCCGGCCGGGGACATTTATGTTGGCGAACCGCTGGCACTCGCAGACTGAGACTGCCAGCGGGCGGGCGTGAGCGGGAGGCCCGCTCCGTTCAAAGTATCTGAAAAACCAGCGGATTTGCCGACCAGCCCGGTTGTGCAGGGGAGAGAGGGCATGAAAATTCAACCGCTTCAGGACCGCGTTCTGATCCGTCGAGTCGAGGAAGAGGAGAAGACCAGCGGCGGGATCATCATTCCGGACACGGCCAAGGAGAAGCCCCAGGTGGGCCTCGTGGTCGCGACCGGGAATGGCAAGGTTCGGGACGACGGCAAGATCACCCCGCTCGATGTTGCGAGCGGGGACCGCGTGCTGTTCAGCAAGTACGCCGGAACCGATGTGACTCTCGATGGAGAGGAGTACACGATCCTGCGTGAGGACGACGTCCTGGCTATCGTCAGCTCCGCAAAGACACCGAAGAAGAAAAAGAAGTAAGCAGACGGGGGAATTCATCCAATGAGCGTCAAGATCATCAAATTTGATCAGGAGGCCGCGGACCTAATTCTTCGCGGCGTGAACACGATGGCGAACGCCGTCAGAGTCACCCTCGGTCCACGGGGGCGAAACGTCATCCTGGAAAAGAGCTTCGGCTCTCCAGTCGTGACCAAGGACGGCGTGACGGTCGCCAAGGAGATCGAGCTCGAAGACAAGTTCGAGAACATGGGGGCGCAGATGCTGAAGGAGGTCGCCCAGAAAACCTCCGACGTAGCCGGCGATGGCACCACCACCGCGACCGTGATCGCGCAGGCCATATTCCGAGAAGGCCTCAAGATGGTGGCCGCCGGCAATAGCCCGATTGAGCTCAAGCGCGGCATCGACACCGCGGTCGAGGTGCTGTGTGACGCCATCGGCAAGCTCTCCAAGCCCACTCGAGAGCGCAGCGAGATCGCACAGGTGGGCGCGATCAGTGCAAACGACGACGAAGAGATCGGCAATATCCTGGCGGATGCCATGGAGAGGGTTGGCCGTGAGGGTGTGATCACCGTCGAAGAGAACAAGGCGCTGGAGACGGTGCTGGATGTGGTCGAGGGGATGCAATTCGATCGCGGCTATCTCTCGCCCTACTTCGTAACCGACCCCGAGCGCATGGAGACGGTCCTCGAGGATCCTCTCATCCTTCTTCACGAGAAGAAGATCTCGAGCATGAAGGACCTGCTGCCGATCCTCGAGCAGGTCGCGAAGATGGGAAAGCCGCTCCTGATCGTCGCGGAGGACCTCGAAGGTGAGGCGCTGGCGACGTTGGTCGTGAACAAGATCCGGGGCACGCTGAACGTGGCCGCGGTCAAGGCGCCCGGTTTCGGGGATCGTCGCAAGGCGATGCTCCAGGACATGGCGACCCTGATTGGCGGTCAGGTGATCGCTGAGGAACTGGGGATCAAGCTCGAGAACATCACGCTCAACGATCTCGGCAACTCGACCCGGGTGGTGATCGACAAGGACAACACCACGCTCGTGGGCGGCGCCGGCAGCAAGAAGGATATCGACGCACGCTGCAACGAAATTCGAAGCCAGATCGAGAAGACGACCTCCGACTACGACAAGGAGAAGCTCCAGGAGCGCCTGGCCAAGCTCGCCGGAGGCGTCGCGGTCATCAAGGTGGGGGCCGCGACCGAGACCGAGATGAAGGAGAAGAAGGCGCGCGTAGAGGACGCACTCCACGCCACCCGCGCCGCAGTCGAGGAGGGCGTCGTGCCGGGCGGGGGTGTCGCACTGATTCGCGCACAGTCCGCGCTCGACAACGCCAAGACCACCAATGACGAGCAGCAGGTGGGGATCAACATCGTACGCCGCGCCATCGAAGAGCCACTGCGCATGATCGCCGCCAACGCGGGTCAGGAAGGCTCACTCATCGTGGAGAAGGTTCGCGGCGGCACAGGGGCGTTCGGCTTCAACGCCGCCGCGGAGGTCTTCGAGGACTTGGTCAAGGCCGGGGTGATCGATCCCACGAAGGTGGTGCGAACCGCCTTGCGGAACGCCGCTAGCGTGGCGGGACTGCTGCTCACGACCAACGCCCTGATCGCGGAGAAGCCCGAGGACAAGGAGTCCCCGGGCATGTCGGGCGGCATGCCCGGCATGTAGGCACTCCGCCGACACAGGTCCAAAGACAAGAGCGGCCTCGGACAAGTCCGAGGCCGCTTTCTTTTCTTGCCTTCAGCCACGGGCGAGCGGCGCCGATCACGTTTGCGAGGCATCTCTCTCTGGAGGAAGGCGCGTCCCCCGTGTCCCATAACGCGCGAAATACGCTTTTCCTGGTAGAACGCCTGCGCGAGATGGGCCTGGATCTCGGTCCGGACTCCCAACAGTCATCAGCGCAGGGCGAGCTTCCGCTCTCGACGACGCCGTTCGAGACCCTGAACGGGTCCTTTCGCTTAGAGAGTGCCCGCTTCTACACGTTGGGTCACAAGCGGCTCAAGTTCTTCCAACCTTCGCCGTTCTTCCACATTCCCGCCGTGGACGTCTCGCGCTGTGAATCCGTCTCTCAGGTGGAGTCGGCGCTACGGCGGAGCTGGGCGCTGCGGCTGAGGCAGCTCCAGTCGGCCCGGGAGTGGCTCCAGGGGCTGGGCGCCGATGTGCAGCTGGCCGCGAAGGGAACGCAGCTGCTGCTGCCCCTGACGGGGGTGGAGGGACCCGCCGCTCGGGTGCAGTCCCGCACCTCGATCCAGCTCCCCAGTAGCGGCCCGCTGGCGGGAATCTCGCTGAACTCGCCTGGCGAGCGCAGCCATCGGCCGCGCACCAACCTGGAGCACAGCACGGATCTGGAGCGGGACCTGGGGGAGACGATGCAGCGGCTGGCCAGACGCTGCAAAGAGATACGCAGCTCCCCCGCCCCCGAGGAGGCGCCCCGACCCCCTCAGCGGCCGGGCCTGGTGCGGCGCGTGCTCATCGTCGATCGCGACCGCAAGGTGCTAAGCGCGGCGGAGTCGTTGCTCGGATCCCGGGGCTTCGAGCTCGACGCCTTTCAGACTCCGGAGCGCGCGCTCGCTGCCTTCCGCTCGCACAGCTACGACCTGGTGCTGGCGGCGGCCCGCATGCCGCGAGGCGACGGCCTCGAGTTCACGGCCCTCGTGCGTGAGCTTCCCGGCGTGGAGAACCTACCCATCGTGCTGATGGACGAACGCATCAGCGACCTACAGAAGCGGGAGGCCATCGCCGCCGGCGCGGTCGGATACTTCCACAAGCCGCTCTCCTGGTCGGAGATCGAAGCCCGCCTGTCCGAGCTTCTCGAGCGCACGAACCTGCGCCGCTTCGAGCGCTTCGCGGCCCGCATTCCGGTCCACTACGGAACCGGGAACGCCGCGGCCACCGAGATCACCAACCAGGTGGCCCGCGGCGGATTCGGGCTGGTGGCAAGCCGCGATCTCGCCCCGGGCACGGTCGAGCGCTACCGCATCGCGCTCCCCGGCAGCACCACTGGGGTGTCGGTCGAGGGGCAGGTGATCTATCTCGATGCGATCCCGGGGGAAGCGAACCTGCACGCAGGCATCCGCGTACTCCGGTTCCTGGACGATCACGAACCCGACTGGATCCGCTTCATCGAACAGCTGGTACACCAGGCCGCCGGGAAGGACGACCCACTCACGCACTAGCCCGCCTGCGGCCGCCCTTGCCGGGGCAACCCACAGGGCCAGCCGCTAGCGGAGCAGCTCCTTGGCGCGCTGGATGTCGGAGTCCATGATGGTCTTCCGCCGCTCCTTCTGCGCCAGTGTACCCGCCTCCTGCCCCAGCCTCGCGATGTAGTCCTCAGCCGCTGCCACGGCCAGCTGGATTGCGGAGGCGGAGGTCCGAAGGTCACCCCCGTGCTTAGTAAGCAAACGTTTGACTGCTGCTCCAGGAAGATCGGCCATGTAACCCCTTCGCGCCCGCAGGGGCGCCGCTAAATCGGGCCAGATCCTAGGGTTCCCTACCCGGACCCGTCAACCGGCCGCCCGGGCCTCGAGTTCGGACAGGAAGTCGAGGGCTTGACACACGCAACCTCGCGTCCCTCCAGATCCACGGTGACCCCATGCGCGGAGCGCGAGAGGTAGCGAACCTGCCGCCGGGCCGAGGAGACCCCGCGGAGAATGCGTTCGGCGTCCGAGACCCGGACCGTGGGGTCGCGCCGGCTGTAGCTCAGCTGGAGCGGGGTCGTAACACGGGACAGCTGAGCACCCACCTCCCGCTGCAGCCGGATCATCTCGCGCACCGCGGCCAGGGGCAGGCTCCGGTAGCCGGGATGCCTGGAGCGGGCCTCCGGGTCGCGAATGGCCGGACTCTTCGGAACAAGACGAACCAGGGGCTCGAGTAGGGGGAGCAGCCAGCGGACCCACCACCGGAGCTCGAGGGGCGTGGCCATGAGCACCGCGCCCGCGACCGAGCGCCGCGCGGCCACCGCCAGCGCTAGCACTCCTCCCAGAGAGAGCCCGAGCAGGTAAACACGCTCATGTGTCGAGGCCAGCTCCGCGTGCGCGCGCAGCACGGCATCGAGCCAGCGCGCGCGGTATCCGGGCCAGCGCCTGTGGCGTCTGCCCGTGTCCCGGCAGTAGCGGACCCAAACACGCGAAGCCGTGGCGCGCCAGCAGCTCCGCCGGCGGCCGCACCTCGTAGGGGGTCCCGGTGAGGCCATGTACACAGAGCACGGCGGGGCCGGTCCCCCCCACGTCTCCCAGCCGGAAGGGACCAGGGTCGACGCTCATTCGAACTCGTCCTCGGCCGCTCGTTGAGCCTCGCGGTAGACGCGCTGAAGCGCCACCCCGTGCTGGCGGGAGGCGCGAGCACAGGCCTCGTACTCGGGCGTGGCCCGCCGACCCCCGTCAGGTAGCTGCATCACCTTGACGTCGATGCGGCCAAAGGGCGTGTCCACCTGAGCCGCACGCCGCGCCAGCTTCAGGCGCGGCATATCCTGGAGCCGCACACCAGTCGCGCTCGACTCCAGCAGGATGCGCTGGGCCAGACGGTCCCGGTCCGCCGGCTGCGCAATCACCCGCAGCAGCTGTCCGGGACGACCCTTCTTCATGCTGAGCGGCGACAGCGAAACATCGAGCGCGCCATCCGCCATCAGCTCCTCGATCAGATACGGCAGCTGCTCGGGGTTGGTGTCATCCAGATTGGTCTCCAGCACCGTCACCACGTCCCCCTCGAGGACAGGGCTCGAGCTCCCCAACACTCCGCGCAGCACGTTGGGGAGTGGGCCAGCGCGATCCTCCCCCGCACCGAAACCCTGCCGCCTGGGCACGAGCGGGGGCATGGGCCCAAAGGCATCGACCCACTCGGCCACCAGGGCGGCACCGGTCGGCGTCACCGTCTCCCAGGCGACGTCCGCCGGGTAGGTCGGTATCCCGCCCAGCAGCTCCAGGGTCGCGGGTGCGGGCAGCGGAAGGCGTCCGTGCCGGGTCTCGACCGTGCCCTGGCCCAGAGGCAGGGGCGAGGCACTGATGCGACTCGCGCCCAGGTGCTCCAGGGCCGCGCACACGCCCACGATGTCGCCAATCGCATCCAGCGCGCCGACCTCGTGGAAGTGCACCTCTTCGGGGGCGATCCCATGCACGCGACCCTCGGCCTCGGCCAGACGCGTGAAGACACGCAGGGCTCTCGCCCGCACCGGATCGTCAGCGGAGCCGGGCTCGAGCAGTGCCCGGATGCTTGCGAACCCACGCTCCACCGGGCTGCGGGCGGGGCCCGCGAACGAGACGTACGCGGCAGAGATCGGTCCCCGCGTCACGCTCGACACGTTCATGCGTAGATCCTCTATCCCGAGCGACTCCAGCGCGCTGCGCACGACCTTAGCGGGTACACCCAGGTTCAGCAGCGATCCCAGCAACATGTTCCCGCTCACACCGGAAAAGCAGTCCAGGTGAAGGACGCCGCCGCGCACTCTCCGCCTCTTACTCACGATTGATCAGCGACGCGACGAAGGCCGCGCCGAAGCCGTTGTCAATGTTCACCACCGTTACGTTCGGGCTGCACGAGTTCAGCATGCCAAGCAGGGCACTGATGCCCTGAAGCGACGCGCCGTAGCCAACGCTCGTGGGCACGGCCACCACGGGACGCTCAACCAGCCCCCCGACCACAGACGGGAGCGCCCCTTCCATCCCAGCGACTACGATCAGCACCTGGGCCGAGCGCAGCAGGTCCAGCGAGGCCAGCAGGCGCTGCAGGCCCGCCACGCCCACGTCGTAGAGCCGCTCCACCTTGTTGCCGTAATGCTCCGCGGTCAGGGCCGCCTCCTCCGCCACGGGGACATCGGCCGTCCCGGCCGTCACCACCACGATCGTCCCCCGAGTCGCCCGGGCGGCCGAAACCTTGCGCAAGCTCAGCACGCGCGCCTGGGCGTGGTAGGTCAACTCGGGCAGGTCCTCGCGCACGCGCGCGGCCGCCTCCGGCTCCACCCGCGTCACCAGGACCTCATCGTCCTCCTGCAGCAGCGCGCGCGCGATGCGCACGAGCTGCGCGGGCGTCTTCCCCTGCCCCAGCACGACCTCGGGCAAGCCTTGCCGCAGCCCACGGTGCGTATCGATCCGCGCCTCCGGCAGCTCCCGAAACGGCAGACAAGCGAGCTCCTCCACCAGTGCCTCTCGGGAGAGGTCCCCGCGCTCGAAATCTGCGAGCAGCTCATGCAGCCGCGACCGGTTCATCACACCAGCGTACAGCGCGGGCCGCTCAGGGACGAGTGCGCCGTCAGCCCATCGGAATCAGCAGCAGGCGCAGCTTGAGCCGGTGATCCTTGAGCGTGGTCTCGGCCACGTAGACGCGGGCCGTGCTCGAAGGGGGTCGTAGCTGGTCGAGCTCCAACAGCTGGCTCACATCCAGACACAGACGCGGGACGGTGGGCATCACGATGCCTGCCTGCAGCTCCCCGAGCGCGCTCGCCACGGCAGAGAGGGCAATGTTGCCGGTCTCGGAAAGGGCCGAGCGGCCGCGCTCATCGATCGCGGCCAGCGGATCGGAGCCCACCAGGCGCAGCAGGATCTCGTCCACCACCGCGCGCGAGAGCAGAAGCCCGGCCTGGCCCGTCACGGCGCCGGTCAGATCCACGAAGATCACGGCACCCCCGTCCTGGATATCTTCAACGCTCTCCATCAGGCCCGAGACCTCGACCCACCAGCATCGAGGGGGCTCCTCGCGGGGCGCGCTGCCGCACATCTTCGCGAGCGCCATGGCCGCCTGGTGGGCGCCAATGCTGGCGAACTCCAGGCAACGCTCCTCCGAGTAGCTCATACGAAGTCTTCCACGAGGCTTCCCACCTCGAGCAAGAACACCGGAACGCCGTCGGGCAGGATCGCTACGCCGCCCAGCGGTTTGATTCGAGACAGCGCAGGAGGAACCTCGCGCACGAAGACCTCGAGGTCCGAAAGGACGCGGTCGACCCGCAGGCCCAGCCGGAAGCCGCGCGCCTCTAACAGCACCACGTTCCCCTGATGACCCGGCGGCGGCGGAGCCAGCAGCAGCCTCTCGGCGAGATCGAGCAGCGGAATGGGCTCGTCCTTGTAGTCGAAGAACGCGTCCCCGCCCGCACGCTCGATGTGGCCCTCTTCCACCGCCAGGACCGACTCGATCGGCGCCACGGGAATGGCCACCCGCTCTCCACCCACCTCCAGCACGAGCACACGCTGCAGGGCCACCATCGACGGCAGCTCGATCTCGAACGCGGTGCCGCACCCGGGTTCGCTCTGCACCCGGACGCTCCCACCGAGCTCCTCGATCGTCCGCTTGACCGCATCCAGACCCACGCCCCGCCCGGACACCTCCGTGACCTCCTCACGCGTGGAGATGCCCGGCTCGAAGATGAACTCAAAGATGCGTTCGGGGGGAAGATCCTCGGCCACCTCCTCCAGCAGCAGACCCCGCTCGATCGCACGCCGCCGAACGGCCTCTACGTCGATGCCGCGCCCGTCCTCCTCCAGACGCACGCGGAGACGCCCGGCCGCGCTGGACGCGCTCAGCCGAATTCGTCCCACGGGATTCTTGGACGCCTCCTCCCGCTCCTCGGGCAGCTCCAGCCCATGGTCCACCGCGTTGCGCAGGAGATGCAGCAGGGGCTCATCCAAATGGTCCAGCACCGCGCGATCGGCCTCGACCTCCTCACCCGTCAGCTCCACGCGCACCCGCTTGCCCAGGTTCTGTGCCAGCTCGCCAGCGACCCGCGGCAGCCGCTCGAACAAGCGTCGTACAGCGGTGACCCGAATGTCGAGCACGTCGCGGCGGAGCGCTCGAAACACCCGCGCCATTCCGTCCAGCGCTTCGCCGAACTCACGATGCAGCTCCCAGGATGGGGCACTGCGATGAAGCGCTTCGAGGCAGGACTGACGCTGGACCAGCTCCCCCACGCCCGCCAGGAAGCGATCGATCGCCTCGGTACGCACCCGCACCGAGCGCGGCAGGGGAGGTGGAGCCAGGTCACTGGCAGCTCGCTCCGGCGGCGGCGACGGACGCTCGGGCGCGCCCGGCATGAGCAGCTCAGCCAGCCGCGCTAACAGATCCTCGCGCGCAGGCGGCGTCGCCCCGGTCTCATCGACCACCGCCACCATCTCCTCCAGCGCGCGTACGGCCTCGTACAGCAGACCCAGCCCGGCCCGGGGCAGGGAGGGCTCGCCCCGAAACGGCTCCAGCCAATCCTCCAAGCGGTGGGCCAGTAAAGAGACCGAGTCGTAGTCGAGCGACGCGGCCATGCCCTTGATCGAATGGGTCATGCGAAAGAGCGTATCGACGGCCTCCGCACGCTCCCCGGCGCGCCTGCCCTCCGCCAGCACCGTCAGCGCACGGGACATCTCGACGAGGTGGTCCGTTGCCTCGTCTACGAAAAGGCGTCTGTACTTCTCCAGGTTCACGCTCAGCTTCGGTCTGCGGACTTCTGCAAGGCCTCGTTGAGCGCACCCAACACCTGGTCCGGCTTGAAGGGCTTTATGATGTACTCCTTGGCGCCGGCCTCGAGCGCTTCCATGACCAGCGCCTCCTGCCCCAGTGCGCTACACATCACGACACAGGCGCTCGGTTCCAGCGCCGTGAGCTCGCGCAGAACCTCGAGTCCGCTCTTTCCCGGCATCACGATATCGAGCGTGACGACGTCAGGATGGTGCTCGTGGAAGCGTGCCAGGGCCTCCTCCCCATCCGCAGCTTCGGCCACAACCTCGTAGCCGCCTTCCGAGATGATCTCGCGAAGCATCTCGCGCATGAAGGCGGCGTCATCCGTGATCAGAACACGCTTTGACATGGTTCCTCTCCCATCAGTGGGCGCTGCTCCGTCAGAAGCTCGGTGGCCCGTTGGAATAAAGCCTCTGGATCCACCAGTCCCAACCTCTCATCACCATCAGTGACCCAGCGCACGTGCGCGCAGCTCATCGCTGCGTCGTCGTCCGCTGGGGTCGAAGGCATAGTGCGCTCAATGCGCGACACATGCCCTACCAGAATACCGATGCGCGCGTGCTCGTGCTCGAGCACGATCACGTGCCGGTGAATATCGCTCGGCTGATCGCTGAGAACCACACCCCCGTTCACCACGGGTAGCGGCTCTCCGCGTACGTTCAGAATTCCTCCCACTCGCAGCGGGACCAGCGGGATCAGCCGCGGTGTTCCCGCGCTCGTCACCTCGACCACCGCGTGCAGCGGAATCGCGCAGGCACTGTCGCCGATCTTGAAGCGAAGCCACGGTGATGCCATCTCAGTTACCCCCCCTCGCTACCCGAAACCGCTGGGCGACCTTCTCGAGCACGACCGATGTGTCGAGCAGACGGCTCACGTGGCGCACCATCTGCTCGATCCCGGAAGTCTGGGCGCTCAACCCCAAGCGCATCTCGTCCGTCGCCTCCACGGTCTCACTCGCGACCTTGGAGATACCCTCGAACTTGTTCACGATCTGCTCGGCCTGGCCGACGCGGACACCGGCCTGCTGCGAGATGTCCTGCGCGCGCTGCGAGGCCGCCTGAACGGCGTTCTGGATGTGCTCCATCGAACCTTGAATGCTGTCCAGATCCTCCCGACCTCCACCCACGCCCTCGCCCATTTCGCGCAGGGCCTGCGAGATGCGTTGGGATTCGTCCTCGAGCTGTCGCATCAGGTCTGCGATCTGCTCGGCGGATCCCGATGCACTTTCTGCCAGCAGCCGAATCTCCTCCGCCACTACGGTGAAGCCGCGTCCCGCGTCCCCGGCACGCGCCGCCTCGATCGAGGCATTGAGCGAGAGCAGATGTGTCTTGTCTGCGACGCTGGTGATCATCTCGGTGATGCGATGCATCGAACGAACCTTCTGGTCGAACCGAAACACCAGCTCGCCGGTCTGGTCGGCCTTCTCGAAGAGCACCTGCATCTTCGCAACCAATCGCTGAGAGATCTCGACACCGGAACTCGCGCGCTGACTGGCTTCGGCCACAAAGCTGAAGGCCTCGTCCGCTGCCTCGATGTTGGCGCCGATGGCTTCAGCAACCTCGCGGATGCTGGCGGACGTACGCTCCAGGTCTTGCAGCTGACGCGCGGCTCCTTCGGCCACGACCTCCATTGTGTGCGCGATCTCGCCGTTCTTCTGGTTTACATCGTGTGAGGTCTGCGATAGCTCGAGCGATGACCCCGTCACCTGGTCCGCGGCGCTCTGGATATGCTCGACGAGCTCCCGCAGGTTTCCGAGCATCGTGATGACGGAGCGGGCCAGGTCAACCGTCTCATCGGTCAGGTGCCGACCGCTCGGCAGCTCCACCTCGGCGGTGAGATCACCCTGGCTGATGCGGTTGGTGCAGTCACTCAGCACGCGCACGTTCCGCGTCAGCTGCCGCGAGAGCAGCCAGCCCAGCCCAACGCACACGAACAGCGTTAGCGGCAGCGCACCCCAGTCAGGGATGCCCCAGCCGGGCATCGCCCGCGCGAGGCTTACGGCCACGACTGCCACGGCAACCTGGCCGAGAACGAACCTATGGGTGAGATCGAGGCGCACGGACTCCTTTCCGAGACGCAGCTTCGCCAGCTAGGGCTCTTTACTTTTCGGAAGACACGGAGACAGGCTTGAAGTGATCGAAGCCCTGGGGAGAGATGGCGATCGTTTGGCCGTCGCGGAGATAGCGCGCCCCCCGGCCCGCGCGAATGACACCTAGCTCAGTTACGCGACATCTGAGGAGACGTGCCAACACGGCCGCCGATGGCGCGTTCGGGCTTAAACAGAAGAGCAGCTCGTAGTCCTCACCGCCGTGAAGAGCCAGCTTTTCGGCGTCCAGCCCGAGCCGCTCGCACAGCGACCGCATCCCGCGCGCCAGCGGCAGGCGTTCCAGCTGGACGTCAGCCCCCATGCCACTTGCCGCCAGCAGCTGGGCCAGGTCGCTGGTCAGACCATCTGAGATGTCGATGGCGGCGGTCGCGCTGCCGCTGCGCAGCAGCCGGGCCCCGGCCTGGTACGGAGGACGTGGACGGAGCTGCCGCCGCACGAAGGGACGCGCTCCCGCCACGGTGCTCTGGCCGCGCTCGAGCAGCGCGAGTCCGAGTGCAGCGCCGCCGAGCGTTCCCGTCACCAGCAGCCGCTCTCCGGGTCGTGCCCCGTCCCGGCGCAGAGCCGAGCCCTGCGGCAGCTCGCCCAGCGCCGTCACGCTCAGCACCCAGATCGGGCCCGACGAGGTATCCCCGCCGATAAGCGGACAGCGTGCGATCTGGGCCTCGCTGAGCAGGCCGCGCACAGCTCCCGCGAGCGCAGCCGGCGAGGCATCCACGGGCAAACACAGGTCGAGCAGGAAGCCGAGCGGCCGGGCGCCCATGGCGCCCAGGTCCGAGAGGTTCACGGCCAGCGTCTTGTGTCCGAGCGAGGGCGCGTCCGTGGTCTCCCAGCGGAAGTGAACCCCCTCCACCAGTGTGTCCGTAGTAAGCGCCAGATCGTAACCCGGGCGCGGGCGCAGCACGGCGGCATCGTCTCCGATTCCGAGCCGCCACACACCACGCGCCCCGCGCGCCCGTCGTCGCAAGACCTCAATGAGCCCGAGCTCGCCGAGCTTCCGAAGATCCAGCCCAGCCACGAGCCAAATCGTAGCGGCCGGCGCCCGTTTTAGCCTGGAGATCTCACCAGGTTGCCGTAGCAAGGGCGCCAAGTGTGCGTCAGATCGGGCCGCGCGCAGGCCGAGGCACCGGAAATGGATGCGACAATACCGAGGCACACGCGCAGCCGTGTGCCGTGCCGGCAGGCGGGCTTGCCCGCCGCTAAACCGGCCAGTTGAGGAGCCGAGGTCGAGCACGGGCCGAGCTGGCGTGCAATGGGCGGCCGCAGTAGGCCACCGGGTGAGATATCCGGGCTAGCTGGCGAGAATCGGGGGGCGCACGCGTGAGGACGGGGTTCGCGCGCGGCGCGGCGGCGTCAGAGGCTCGGCCAGAGCTAGCGCCAGCACCTCGTCCATGCCACGTACGAAGTGGAACTCGAGCTTGCGCGCCAGCTCCGGTGGGATTTCCTCGAGGTCCCCTCGGTTCGCCTCCGGGAGAATCATGTTCGACATCCCCCGTCGCAGCGCAGCGAGCGCCTTTTCACGAACGCCTCCAACAGGAAGCACGCGCCCGCGCAAGGTGATCTCGCCGGTCATGGCCACATCGCAGCGCACCGGAATGCCGGTCAGGAGGGAGACGATCGCGGTGGCCATGGTCACACCCGCTGAGGGGCCGTCCTTGGGCGTGGCCCCCGCCGGCACGTGGAGATGGATCTCGTTCCGAGCCAGTGCGTCCGACACGCCCAGCTCGACGCCCCGCGAGCGTACGTAGGAGAGCGCCGCCTGTCCCGACTCCTTCATCACGTCGCCGAGCTGGCCGGTCAGCAGCAGGCCCCGGCCCCGCACCATGGTGGCCTCGACGACAAGGACCTCGCCCCCGGTCTCGGTCCAGGCCAGCCCACGCGCGGTTCCCACCTCTTCATTACGCGGGATCACCTCATCCAGCACTGGCGCGGGCCCCAGATGGCCACGCAGATTCCGAAGCGTGATCGATACTCTATCCGTCTCTCCGCCTGCGATCCGACGGGCGACCTTGCGCAGCATGCGGCCGATCTCCCGCTCGAGCGAACGCACGCCGGCCTCCTGTGTGTAGCGTGTGATCACTTCCCGGATCACGGCACGCGAGACCTTGACCTTGGCCTGGGTCAACCCGCACTCCTCGATTTGGCGTGGCAGTAGGAAACGACGCGCAATGACCTCCTTCTCTTCGGGCGTGTAGCCCGGGAGGCGAATCAGCTCCATGCGGTCCAGCAGTGGGCGTGGAATCGGGTCCACGACATTAGCCGTCGCCACGAACAGCGTTCCCGACAGGTCGTAAGGGACGTTCAGGTAGTGATCACGGAAATGAGAGTTCTGCTCGGGATCCAGCACCTCGAGCATGGCCGAAGCTGGGTCGCCGCGGTAATCCGCGCCCAGCTTGTCGATCTCGTCGAGCATGAAGATTGGATTCCCCGTTCCCGCCTGCCGCATGCCCTGCAGGATTCGACCCGGCATGGCACCCACGTACGTACGGCGGTGTCCTCGGATCTCAGCCTCGTCTCGAATCCCACCCAGCGACATGCGTACGAAGCTTCGTCCCATGGCCTGGGCGATGGAGCGGCCGAGTGAGGTCTTGCCAACGCCGGGGGGGCCGACCAGACACAGTATGGGGCCCTTGCTGCCCGCCTCACCGCGAAGCTTGTGTACGGCCAAAAACTCGAGGATGCGCTCCTTGACGCGATGCAGATAGGCATGGTCGCGTTCCAGGACCTCGCGTGCGTGGTCCAGATCGAGATTGTCCTCCGACCTGTGCGCCCAGGGAAGCTCGACCATCCAGTCGAGGTACGTGCGAATGACCTGGGTCTCCGACGAATCGGGGTGCATCCTCGCCAACCGATCGAGCTGACGATTGGCCTCCGTCTGTGCCTCCTCGTTGAGCCCCGCCGCGTCAAAGCGCGCGCGCAACTCCTCAATCTCCGCGTTCCTGTCGTCAGCCTCCCCGAGCTCGCTCTGGATCGCGCGCAGCTGCTCACGTAAGAACTGCTCGCGCTGTGAACGACTCATCTCCTCGCGCGCGCTGGTCTGAATCTCCTCCTGCACGGACGACACGGCGAGCTCCCGTCTTAATACCGTATCGATTTTTCGCAATCGGCGGACCGGATCACAAATCTCCAGTACCTCCTGCGCCTCTTCGTCTCGCAGGCGCAGGTTGGACGCAATCATGTCCGCAACCTGACCGGGATCATCAACGTTCGCCACCACCGACATGATCTCCGGCGGGAGGTGCTTGAGGGGAAGCAACTGTTCCACCTTCTCACGCACCGCGCGCAGCAGCGCCTCGACCTCAACACTCCACTCCTCCTGCGTTTCGTCCGGAATCTCTTCGATCTCTACATCAATATGAGGCTCCGTACGCAGATAGTTGATTACTCGAATCTTGGAGAGACCTTGGACCAGTACCTTGATCCTTCCATCGGGCAGGCGCATGAGGCGCAGGATCATCCCAACGGTGCCAATGCTGTACAGATCTTCCGGGGTTGGCTCTTCGACTTCCGAATCCTTCTGGGTAACGAGCGCCAGCAGACGATCGCCTTCAACCGCGGCCTCGACGGCGTGAATCGATACGTCACGTCCGACGAATAGCGGCAAGATCATAGATGGGAAGACGACGGCGTCGCGAATCGGAAGAAGCGGGAGAGATCTGGGGATCGAAAATGTGCAACTGGGGGAGTCGTTGGCCACAGGTCTCTCCATCCAAGTGCAAGTCGCGTCCCCCACCCAGGCCGCAAGGAATCACTTTTACACTCTGGCTTCAGTGAATTAAATCGACGCTAGGCGAGGGGAACTTGACTCAGGGAAGCTCGTCGAGGCTGCGGATCGCGCCTCGGTGTACGGTAAGCAGACGCAACTCCTTACGCGTACCGCCGGACTCGTCAAACGCGGTCAAGCCCGACACACCGCGGAACCCCTTGACGACCAGCAGATCGCGCCGCAGCTGCTCGCGCGAGATCTGTCCCGCCCTGTCAATCAGGGTTCTCAGGATCACAGCGGCATCGTATCCTTGAGCTGCAAAAAGATCTGGGGCTTCTCCGAAAGCCGCACGAAATCGCGAGACAAAATCCACGATCATCGGGTTCTGGCTTTGGGGGTAGAAAGCGGCCACAAACACGACGCCGGAAGCGTCGCGCCCGGCGATTTCCACGAGCTTCTCGTCGTTCCAGTCACTCGGCCCCAGGAACGTCACGTCCCGGATATCGTAGAAACGAAGCTGCGGAAGGATCAATCCGACCTTTCCGGCCACGTCCGGGATGAAGAGTGCATCGAAGTCGACATAGGGAGGAAGATCCATACTCGAGAGCTCGGTGAGCCGTTCTTCGTTCTCGGCGGGCCTTTTGCTCAATCGCTCCCTTTCGTCGAGGAACTCCCGCTCCTCGTCGGTAATGTAGCGAAGTCCGATGAGCTTCCGGATCTCAGTCTGTAGATCCACCGCGTCCGGCGCGTAGCCCTCGACACCCACCACCGTCGCACCGAGCCCTTGCACCTGGTCCCAGAACAGGTTCTTAAAGGTGGTTCCGAAATCGTCCTTGGGATAGAGGATCGCGAACCGGCTATGTCCCTTTCGGCCCACGGCGTAATCCAGCAACACGTCGACCTGATCCGAGGGGGTTATGCCGAGCCGGAAAATAAAGTCCCCCAGAAGGTGGAGATCCTGGCTTGGCGCGAGCGTGAGCAGCGGCACGTGGGCCCGCTCCGCGACCGGCGCGGCTTTGGCCGCCACGACCGAACGCATCGGCCCGATGATCGCCCTCACGCCCTCCTCCGCGAGCTCTCGAACCGCTTTGGCACCCCGCTTCTGGTCGCCAGCGGTGTCACGCACCAACACGCGATAGCGACCGGGTGGATCACTGAAGATCCCGAGCGCGAGCGTAGCACCGCGCAGAACCGATTCACCAAAAGAGGCGTAAGGACCCGAGAGAGGGACTGCGAGCCCCAGAGTGTGCATGACCGTCCGAGCCCCTGCCCCCGCCAGCCCCACGAGACGCAGGCGCTCAGCTCCGTCACGCGGACGCAGTCGCCGCGGAAGTTTAGCCAGCGCCTTGAGTGCAGTATCGAACTCCGCGCGCTGGATCGCACGTCGGGCGATCTCGAGCTGTACCTGATCAAAGATCGGTCCCCGCGGGATTCGATCATCGAGTTCTTCGAGCTCTTGATCGCGTAGCCGGTCTTCGATCAGCTCGTCCAGCTCCAGCTCGATCTCGAAAATCTCGGCATCGTCTCGCGCGTCGCGCAAGCTATGCGCCAGAGCGCGGACGGCCTCGGGATAGTCTCCGGCGGCGCGCGCCAGATCCGCCAACAAGCGATACATCTCCACCCGTAGCGGGCCATCCGCCCGCTGGAAACGCGCCTCGGTCAGGATGCGGCGACCGATTTCGGGTCGGCCGAGATCACGATAGAGGCGCGCCACCTGCAATCGGGCCTCCGGTGCCAGCCGACTACGGGGATGACGCTCCAGCAGGCGGCGCCAGGCGAGCACGGCCTGCTCACCATCACCCAGGCCTGCACGGACCTCTCCCAGCAGAAAGAGCGCCTCATCCGCGCGGCGGCTCGACGCAAGCTCCACCACCAGGCCTTCCAGTACCGGGAGCGCCTGCTGGGGCTGGCCGGCGGCGATGTACTCGTGCGCCCGGAGCAGATCGGCGTCGGCTGCCCGCTCGTAAGACATCAGGACGCCGTTCCGCAGAACCTGTGGTTGCGCACAAGCGCCGAGAAGCAGAGTCAAGCAGAGCAGTCGCGCCCCATGCGCATGCATCAGTCAATAAGCTCCCGCAGCTTGTCGCGAAAGCTGCGCCGGCGCGGATTGACCTCGTCACCGGAGACGCGGGCGAACTCCTCGAGTAGCTCACGCTGCTTCTGCGATAGCTTCGCGGGAACCTCCACGAAGATCTGCACCAGCAGATCGCCACGCGGCCCGCCTCCGAGGCGCGGCAAGGCCTTCCCGCGCAGGCGAATCAACTCGCCCGACTGGGTGCCGGCTGGAAGGTGCAGTGACTGCTTGCCGTCGAGGCACGGCACCTCGACATCACACCCGAGCGCAGCCTGCGCGATCGAGATCGGGACCTCGCAGAGCAGGTCGGATCCATCACGCCGAAACAGGGGATGGTCACGCACCCTAAGCACCACGTATAGGTCCCCGGCGGGGCCCCCGTCGAAGCCCGCTTCGCCCTCCCCGGATAGCCGCAGGCGCGTTCCTGTGTCGACGCCGGGGGGGATCTTCACCCCCATCTTCTGCACGGTTTCGACACGGCCACGACCGCGACAGCTGGAGCACACCCGCTTGAGCCTCTGGCCCACGCCCCCACAGCCGTCACAGGTACGGCTGATGCGAAAGAAACCCTGCTGTAGTTGCACCTGACCATATCCCCCGCAGCGCGGGCAGGGCTCACGCTCGCCGCCGAGTCCACTGCACTCAACACAGGTGCGATGCTTCGGGATCTGGATGGTCTTCTCGGCGCCGTGCGCCACGACGTCGAAGTCAACCTCCAGGTCGTAGCGCAGGTCCGCCCCGCGTCGACCGCTGCGCCCGCCCCGGCGGCCGCGCCCGAAAAGATCGCCGCCAAAGAACTCGTTGAAGAGGTCCGAGAAGCTCGAAAAGGGATCGAAACCAGCGAAAGGATCGGCGCCGCCAGCGCCAACGAACGCCTCATGCCCGAAACGGTCGTAAGTCGCGCGTTTCTCCGGGTCGGAGAGGATGGCGTAGGCCTCGGAGGCCTCCTTGAAACGCACCTCGGCCTCCGGATCATCGGGGTTCTTGTCCGGGTGGTAGCGATGGGCAAGCTTGCGGTACGCCTGCTTCATCTCGTCGGCCGAGGCTCTCTGCTCGACCTCGAGAATTTCGTAATAGTCTCGCTTCACGTCGCTGACTGAGCCCCCGGAGAGAAAGGCGCGCCTAGGCTAGCAAAACTCGTCCCGAGGGAGCCCGCGTCAAGGGCCAGCTGACCTAGGACTCGTCCTCGCTGATTCGCTCGTACATGGCCTCGGTCATGCGGTACGCGATTTCCTGGAGCTCCCCCACGGCCTCGCGGAGCTCCTCCGGCTCTTTACCATCCAGCGCCTGACGGGCGCGCGCGAGGCTCTCCTGGATCTCGTCGCGCTCGTTCTCGGCCAGGTGCTCACCGTATTCCGCGAGCGTCTGCTCAACCGAGTAAACCAGGCCTTCGCCGGTGTTGCACAGCTCCGCGATCTCCGAGCGCCGGGCGTCCGTCTCAGCGTGCTCGCTCGCTTCGCGGACAAGTCGGTCCACATCATCCTTGGTAAGTCCGCCGCTGGCCGTGACCCGGACCTCTTGCTTGCTCCCCGTGCCGAGATCCCTTGCCGATACGTTCAGTATCCCGTCGGCATCGATATCGAAGGAAACTTCGATCTGCGGGACGCCTCGGGGCGCGGGCGGGATGCCGACCAGCTCGAAGCGCCCGAGCGTCTGGTTATCCGAAGCCATCTCGCGCTCGCCCTGCAGAACGTGGACCCGCACAAGGTTCTGGTTATCCTCCGTGGTCGAGAAAACCTGGGCCCTGCGGGTGGGTACGGTCGTGTTGCGGGGAATGATCTTCGTCATGATCCCGCCCTGGGTCTCGACACCGAGAGAGAGCGGTGTGACATCGAGCAGGAGCACGTCACTTGTTTCGCCGGTCAGCACGCTGCCCTGAATCGCCGCGCCAATCGCGACCACCTCATCGGGATTCACGCCCTTAGCGGGCTTCTTGCCAATGATCTCCTCGACCTTCCGGATTACGCGCGGCATGCGGGTCATCCCGCCCACCAGCACCACGTTATCGATCTGCTCGGGGCCAAGCTTGGCGTCCTTGAGAGCCGCCAGGAACGGACCTTCCAGCCGCTCGATCAGCGGCTCCACCAGCTTCTCCAGGTCTTCGCGCGTGAGCACTCTGGCGAGGTGCTTGGGCCCGCTGTCATCGGCAGCGATGAACGGCAGGTTCACATCTGTCTCCTCCGAAGAGGACAGCTCCTGTTTCGCGCGCTCCGAGGCCTCCTTGAGTCGTTGTAGCGCCATGGGATCCTCGCGGATATCGATGCCGTTGGTTTGCTCGAACTCGTCGGCCAGAAAGTTGACCACGAGCTCGTCGAAGTCCTCACCGCCGAGGTAGGTGTCGCCGTGCGTGGCGATGACCTCAAAAACGTCCTCGGCGATGCGCAGGACCGAGATATCGAAAGTCCCTCCTCCGAGGTCGAAGACCGCGATCGTACCGGTCTCGCCCTGATTGAACCCGTACGCGAGTGCAGCCGCCGTAGGCTCGTTGATGATCCGCAATACATTGAGTCCCGCGATGCGGCCCGCGTCCTTGGTCGCCTGGCGTTGGGCGTCGTTGAAGTAGGCGGGAACGGTCACGACCGCATCTGTGACCTCCTCCCCCAGGAAATCCTGGGCGGTGTCCCGCATGCGCTGCAAAATCACGGCCGAAATCTCCTCGGGGCTGGAGAGCTTATCCCGAACGCGAACCCAGGCATCGCCGTTCTCGCCCGCACAGATCTCAAAGGGCGCTACCTCACAGAAGCGCTTGACGTTCTCGTCCTCAAAGCGCCTCCCAATCAGGCGCTTGATCGCATAGACGGTGTGGTTCGGATTGGTGACCGCCTGCCGTTTGGCAATCTGTCCAACGAGCTTTTCGTCCGAGGCGTCGAACGAAACGATGGATGGGGTGGTCCGACTGCCCTCGCTGTTCGCAATGACCACGGGCTCTCCGCGGTCCATGATCGCGACGCAGCTATTGGTCGTCCCGAGATCTATGCCGATAACTTTTCCCACTGGCTCCGCACCTGCACTCGTGAGGATAGACTGGGGGGAGGGCTACTCCGATTCCTCGCCGGCACGACTCGAGACGGCCACAAGCGCTGGCCTGAGCAGACGATCTTTTAGCGTATACCCAGGTTGGTAGATCTCAACCACCGTGCCAGGCTCGCATTCCTTGTTAGGAACGCGTCTGATTGCCTCCTGAACCTTGGGGTCAAAGGGTTCGTTCCGTCCCTCCACCTTCTGCACCCCGGCCTTCTCGAGGACCTGCATCAAGGATCGGTAGGTGAGCTCAACCCCCTCCAGAAACTTTTCAATGTCGTCTCCCTCTTCAGTCTGCCGCGCATGCTCGAGTGCGCGTTCCAAATTATCGACCGTGGACAGCAGCTCCTTGACGAGATTCTCGTTGGCGTAGTTGAACAAGTCCTGGCGCTCCTTAAGCGCCCGACGCTTGAAATTCTCGAACTCGGCCGCCAGGCGAAGATGGCGGTCCTGGGCCTCTGCAAGCTGCTCTTCGGGCGAGCGCTCCTCGGCGCTTGCAGCGGCCGTGGCGCCCTCCTCTGGAGCCGCCGGGGCCGGGGCGTGCTCGTCCGAGCTGGCGCGGGTGTCTCCTTCAGAGCTGGTCACGTCCTTGTCGAGCTCCGCCACCAGCTCATCGGGGAGATCCACCTTGGGGCCTTTGGGCTGCGACATCCTCGATCCTCCGCCCGAATCAGGCGATGCAGTGGCTGACGTATTCGGACAGATAACGCACGATGGGGATCACGTGAGCGTAGCGCATGCGCACCGGGCCAATGACGCCGAGCCCGCCACCATGTGAGAGATCCCCCAGCGGCGCGGTAACCACGGCGCATCCCCGGATGCTGGGATCTTCGAGCTCGCTACCGATCACGACGCTGAGTACATCGGCATGAACGATTTTGTCCAGAAGCCTCATCATCCGCTCCTTCTCCTCGAGCGCGCAAAGCACCTGTCGCAGCCGCTGTACATCCGAGAACTCGGGGTGGGCCAGGAGAAGGTTCCTGTCACCCACGTAAAGCTCCGCCTCGAGGGCCGATGAGAGGCCCGCGCGGCCCAGCGAGAAGGCCTTGCGCCAGAGGCTGTCGCTCCGCTCACGCTCGCGCTCGATGGCCGACGCCAGACGCGCCCTGGCCTGGGCCAGGGTGCAGCCGGCCACGAGCTCGGAGAGCCGGGTCGAAGCCGCGTCCAGGGTGCGCTGATCGGAGTCGGACTCATCCATGATCCGGGTCTGGACCCCGCCCCCCTGGGTCACCAGCAGCACCATCAGCCGCTCGCTGGAGACCCTCAAGAAATGCACGTGCCGGAGAGGGAGTCGGTCCGGTACCTGCGATAGCAGAAAGCCGAGCTGCCCCGTCGCCTGTGAGAGCAGATCGGCCGTACGGCGCATGAAGTCGTCAACGTCACCCGTGGGCTGCGTCAGCGAGCGACCCACGCCCGCTGGAAGGCTCGAGCGCGCGGAGACCTGGCTCATCAAATCGTCCACGTAGAGCCGAAATGCGTGATCGGTCGGAACGCGCCCCGCCGAGCTGTGTGGCTGAGACAGGAGGCCCATCTCCGTGAGCTCTCCCATCGTGGCCCGCACCGTTGCGGCTGAGACGGAGGTCTTGGCGCGCCGCGCGACCGATGCCGAGGCCACGGGCAGCGCGCTCTCGATGTACTCCTCGAGCACGTGCAAGACCACTTCCCGCATGCGCGGCGCTAGCTCGGCCAGATCGGACGGGAGGTTCGTGCTTGCGGCTGCCTTCGATGTCATGACCTGAAACTCCGGCTCCTCGAAGCGGGGAACGATTGAGGCTAGCCAGGAAGCAACTGAGGTGTCAACGCCCCACGAAGCGCAGAAAGACCTCGTCGGCAAAGAGGATTCCGCGTTCGGTGAGACGCAGCCGGCCGGCGTGGTCGCAGACCAGCCCGAAGCTCCTCAGCTCCGCGAGCTCGGCCTCGAAAAACGCCTCCGGCGCTGCTCCGAATCGGCGCCGAAAATCCGCACGTGAGACGCCCTCGAGTCGCCGAAAACCGAGATAGAGCGTCTCACGCCGCGCGTCCCCCTGCGACAGCACCTCCGCTTCCTCGACGGGTCTGCGTCCGGCTTCTAGCAGGGCCCGCCAGGCGGAGCGCGACTTCAGGTTCTGGAAGCGGAGCTCACCCAGCAGACTCGCCGCGGAGACCCCGAGTCCGAGTACGTCCTGGCGGCACCAGTAGCGCTGGTTGTGCAGCGACCGATGACCCGTGCGTGAGAAGCTCGAGATCTCGTATTGCACGTAGCCTCCGGCGGCGAGGCGCGCGCGCAGCAGACATCCCATGCGCACCCCCTCATCCTCGCCGGGCAGGCGCAGGCGACCCTGCGCGTGCGCTCGCGCGAACGGGGTTCCCGGCTCGAGTGTGAGTGCGTACGCCGATACGTGCGGAACGCCGAGCTCGATCACACGCTCCACGTCCATCAGGAGCTCGACCTCGCTCTGCTCGGGGGCGCCGTAAATGAGGTCCACCGAGAGGGAGGGAAAGCCGGCGACCAGGCAGGCCTCGAGGCCCCGCAGGGCCTCGGCAGCCGTGTGTGCGCGCCCCAACCGCTTGAGGGTAAGGTCGTGGAGGGACTGGAGCCCGAGCGAGAGACGCGTCACCCCGGCGTCCCGGTACGCCGGCACGCGACCACACTCGAGGATCCCGGGGTTCAGCTCGAGCGTCACCTCCTCCGGCGAGCCCCGGAAGACTTCGGAGAAAGCGCGCAAGAGGCGCTCGATCGAGGCGGCCTGCAGCAACGAGGGGGTGCCGCCCCCGAAATAGACGGTGGCCAGCCGGCGCCCCTCCAGGCGCTCGCGCAGGTCCGCGCGTGCGAGTTCCAGCTCATGCAGCAGGAGCTCGACGTAGGCTCGCTCGAGCTCCCGGTCGAGCTGGCCCACGGCCTCGACGGAGAAGTCGCAATACGGACAGACACGCTCGCAGAACGGGATGTGGACGTAGATGCCCAGGTCCGCCGAGCTTGTGGGCACGCTCATGCCATCTATCTTATGCGCCCCGGTCGTGCTGCGGCAAAGTCGAGGGGCAGAATGTTCCACAGGTTGGCGTTACTCCTGAGCATCCTGGCGCTGACATCCTGCGCGCTGAGCACGGGGCCGGACAGGGAACTCACGACACACCGGGAGAACCTCTTGCGTACAACGCTGAAGAACGGTCTCAAGGTCTTGCTGGTGGAAGACCACGCAGCGCCCGTGGTCGCGCTGAACGTCTGGGTGCGCGTCGGCAGCGCGGACGAGAAGCCCGACGAGGGCGGGATGGCGCACGTCTTCGAGCACATGCTCTTCAAGGGAACCGAGCGGCGCGCGGTCGGGGAGATCGCGCGCACCGTGGAGGCCGCCGGCGGCCACATCAACGCCTTCACCGGCTTCGACATGACCGTCTACCACATCACGATGGCGAGCCGGGACATGACTGTGGGGATCGACGTCCTGGCCGATGCCGTGCTGCACTCGACGTTTGACCCGGGCGAGCTCGCCAAGGAGCAGGAGGTGATATTGGAAGAGATTCGGCGCGGGCTGGACTCCCCGCACCGCGTGCTGTCCCAGTCGGTTTTCGATACCGCCTATCAGCAGCATCCGTACCGCCTGCCCGTAATCGGTACGGAGGAGCTGGTCAAGAGCTTCTCGCGCGAGCAGTTGCTGGACTTCTTCGAGCGCTGGTACGTGCCCAACAACATGACCTTTGTCGCGGTCGGAGACCTGAATCCGAAGGCGACGCTCAAGCAGATCCGAGAGGCTTTTTCCGATGTCGAGCCGCGCCCCGATCTCTCGCATCCGCGCCAGGCCGAGTCCCAGCAATCCACACCGCGCTCCATTGTCGTACGCCGCTCATTTAAGCAAACACTGCTGGGGCTAGCCTATCCTATCACCGCCTTCAGCGATCCGGACACACCCTACCTGGACCTGCTCTCGATGGTGCTGGGCTCGGGCGATAGCTCTCGGCTCTATCGCAACGTCAAGGATCGACTCGACTACGTGTACACCATCAGCACGAGCGCCTACACACCGCTCGATCCCGGCCTTTTCTTCGTGGACGCAACCGTCGAGACCGAGCGGATCGAGGACGCGATCGGCAGCATCTCGTCCGAGCTTCAGCGCATGCGCGCCTTCGGTCCCTCCGAGGTCGAGCTGGAGCGGGCACGTGTGAACCTGCTCGCGAACCAGGTCTACGAGAAGGAGACCATGCAGGGTCAGGCCCGCAAGATCGGCTACTACGAGAGCCTCGGTGGTGGAGTCGAGGCCGAAGCCGCGTACCTCGAGAAAGTGAAGCGTGCCACGCCCGAGGACCTGCAGCGCATGGCCCAGAAGTATCTCCAGCCCGAGCACGTGAACATCGCGGTACTCTTGCCCGAGGACGAGCGACCGGACCTGCAGGCGGCCAGCCTGCTGACCGCACTCACGGCCGTCGGCGACGGCGGTCGCAAGCTCGTGGGTACGCCGATCCGAGACGGGATCTCGGGCTACGTGCTGCCGAACGGCTTGCGCGTGATCGTGAAGCCGAACCACTCGATTCCCCTCGTGGCCATGCGCCTCTCGTTCAACGGGGGCCAGCTCGGAGAGACCGAGGAGACCCAGGGGCTGACCTCTTTTCTGGCGGAGATGCTCGAGCGTGGGACGCAGCAGCGCAGCGCCGCCCAGCTCGCCGCTGAGGTGGAGGGCATCGCGGGCTCACTCGGGGGCTTTTCGGGACGCAACAGCTTCGGGCTCACGGCCGAGTTCCTGACCGATTCTCTCGATATCGGGCTCGATCTCTTCGCAGACGTCCTGCTGCACCCAGCTTTCCCCCCCGACGAGATCGAGAAGGTACGCACCGAGCGGCTCGCGGCCCTGAAGCGGCGCGAGGACCGGCTCTCCCTCCAGGCCTTCGAACTCTTCGCGAAGGAGCTCTTCATCGGCCATCCCTATCGCTTTCCGCTCATCGGCAACGAGGCCTCGCTCGAGCGACTCGAGCGCGAAGAGCTCGCCCGCTACTACGCCACCTACGCCCAGCCAACCAACGGTGTGCTGTCCATTGTCGGCGACGTCGAGCCCGACGCGATCGTCGAAGCCTTCGCCTCGAAGCTCTCCGACTGGCAGGGGCCCGAGAAGGTGGAGCTGCCGGCGCGCAAGCTACCGCCCGAGCCGCAAGGCCCACGCGAGGTCTCACTCGAGAAGAACAAGTCGCAGGTCCACATCCTGCTCGGCTTTGCCGGCCTGGCGCTCGACGATCCAGACCTGGCGGCGCTCGACGTACTGACGCAGATCCTCTCGGGCCAGGGTGGCCGGCTGTTTCTCGAGTTACGGGACCGGAAGAGCCTGGCCTATTCCGTGAGCGCGTTCTCCATCGAGGGCATCGACACGGGCTCCTTCGGGGTCTATATCGCGTCGGCTCCCGAGAAGCTCGAGGAGGCCATCGAAGGTCTGCGTCGCGAGCTGCGCCGCATACTCGAAGAGCCGATCACCGCCGAGGAAGTGGAGCGCGCCAAGGGCTTCTTGATCGGGACACAGGCGGTCTCGCTCCAGCCCTACGGTACCCAGGCCAGCTTGCTTTCACTCGAGGAGCTCTACGGGCTCGGGGCCGCCCACTACCTGGACTACGAGAAACGCATCCAGGCAGTGACGCTCGACGACCTGCAGCGGGTCGCGGAGCGCGTTATCCGGCTCGACCGCCCCCTCATCGCCATCGTTAAGTAGGAACAACCGGCGCTGATAGCCGAGGCAACCTAAGGCGCCGACGAAGTCCGGCGCCGTGCGGGCAGGCCGGCTTCGCCGGCCGCTACCCCGCTAGTACCCCGCGGCAGCGCTGTCGCGGCGCGGGTCGGCACCGCCCCAGAACAGGCCGGTCTCGGGATCCCGCAGGATCGCCGCGGAAGCTCCGAAGTGGAACTCGGGGACCCGGACCGGGTGACCCCAGTCCTCGAGCCGTGCGACCACGTCCTGGGGATGCTCGGGCTCGAGCAGCAAGTGGTCGGGGCGCCACTGGTGATGAAAGCGGGGCGCAGCCACCGCGTCCTGGATGTTCATGCCGAAGTCGATCACGTTTATTAGCGTCTGGAGTACGGTCGTGATGATCATGGGACCCATCGGGCTCCCCACGACCAGCCAGGGGCGACCGTCGCGCAGCACGATCGTGGGCGTCATGCTCGAGAGCGGGCGCTTGCCGGGGGCGATGGCGTTGGCGCTCTGGCCCACGAGGCCGAATGCGTTGGGCGCATGCGGCGCCGCTGCGAAGTCGTCCATCTCGTTGTTGAGCACGATACCCGTTCCCGGCGCGGTGATGCCCGAGCCAAAGAGCGTGTTCACGGTCTGAGTCAGGGCCACTGCGTTGCCCTCGGCATCCATCACCGAGATGTGTGTGGTGCCTCCGTCGTCGGGCGGTGGCGTACCGGGACGCTCGAGCCGTAGCACCCGCGGGCGTCCCCAGAGCCAGGGAGGCTTGCGCCAAAACGGACGCGGCTCCAAGCGCCGGGCGAGCTTGAGCCCATAGCTCTTGGAGGTGAGCCAAGCCAGCGGCACGGGGTAGAAGTCGGGATCCCCGAGATGAACCGCGCGGTCCGCGAAAGCGAGCTTCATGGCCTCGGCCACCAGGTGAATGGTCTCGCTCGAGTTCATGCCGCTCGCGGCAAGGTCGAAGGGCTCGAGCATGTTCAGCATCTGGACCAGGTGGATTCCGCCGGAGCTCGGAGGAGGCATAGAAAGGATCTCGAGCCCGCGGTAGTAGCCACGCACCGCCGTACGCCGGCGCGTGCGATAGCTCGCCAGATCCTCGAGCGTGAGCACCCCACCGTGGGCCTGAGTAGCCTTCACCATTGCCTCCGCGATCTCGCCGCGCTGCAAGACCTGCGGTCCGCGTCGTGCGATCGCCTTGAGGGTCCGCTCGAGATCGGGCTGCACGAGCTTCCAGCCGAGGGGCGGGAGCTGGCCGTCCGCGAGCTGGATGCGCGCAGTCTCCGGGAAGCGCGAGAGGTAAGGCTGGGCAAAAGCAAGCATGCGGCGGTGGTGAACCCCGACCGGAACACCCTCGCGGCAGAGCCGACGTGCGGGCTCCACCACCCGAGCCCAGGGCAAGCGCCCATGGAGGGTGTGGAGCTCGTGCAGTCCCTGCAGCAGCCCGGGCACTGCGACTGCGCGTCCGCCCAGGCGGGAGGCCTGTGGGTCCACCTGGCCCGCGGCGTCCAGAAACATGTCCGCAGCGGCGGCGGCGGGGGCAACCTCGCGCGCATCCAGAGCCAGGACCTCACCCGTCGCCCCGAGGTAGGCCAGGATGAAGCCACCGCCGCCGAGGCCGGAGCTGAACTGGTGACTCACGCCGGCGGCGAAGCCCGCCGCCACCGCAGCGTCGATCGCGTTTCCGCCCTCGATCAGGATCTCCCGCCCGGCCGCGGCCGCGGGGCCCACGCTCGAGACGACCATACCCTGCCAACCCCACTCGGGGTTGGCCGCTGAGACCTCGGCAGTCCCGGCGAGGACGGAGCCGAGGGCGAGCAGCGCGAGCTTTCGCCGAGCGCGCATATACGCGAACGTACCACGCCGGCGCGACCGTGCTAACGTTTGCCGCGTTTCCGCTAGGAATGGGGGGGGACCAGCATGAAGGGCTTGGGGCTGTGCACGCTTCTGCTCGCGCTCACGCTTCCCGGCTGCCAGCAGTCGGGAGAGAAGGAGGGCACGGCAGACCAGAGCCGGGAGAACGCCAGGGACGAGACCGGCCTGATGAAGATCAAGGATCTGGGCGAGATCCGGCTCAGATTCTTCCCCGACAAGGCGCCCGGTCACGTCGACAACTTCAAGAAGCTGACGCGTCAGGGCTTCTACGACGGCACCACCTTCCACCGCGTCATCCCCAGATTCATGATCCAGGGGGGGGACCCTCAGAGCAAGGACGACAACCCCGACAACGACGGTCAGGGGGGACCGGGCTACACCATTCCAGCCGAGTTCAACGACGTCCCCCACGGGCGCGGGATCCTCTCGATGGCTCGCAGCCCGGATCCCGACTCGGCGGGCTCGCAGTTCTTCATCATGGTGGCGGATTCACCTTCCTGGGCCAGAACGCTCGACGGCAAGTACACGGTCTTCGGTGAGGTGACCTCGGGCATGGAGGTAGTCGACAAGATCGCGGCCGTTCCGCGCAACCGCCGCGATCGCCCGCTCGAGAACGTGGTCATCGAGTCGGTCACGCTCGAGCCGGTGGAGTAGCGGCCACCTCGCCTTCTCTGGGAGGGTGACCTAACTTCCTTCCCCTCTAGCTTCGCGGCGCGGTAGCTCAGTTGGTAGAGCAGCGGACTGAAAATCCGCGTGTCGGCGGTTCGATTCCGCCCTGCGCCACCACGAATTCAGGTACTCAGCCGATCCACCTCAGTTCGGGCAGCTCGCGGGGAAGCACGGGGGAAGCAGCCTTACCTTGCCGTAGACTTCGTTTGGCGGCCGGGGTCGATAATTCCTTTGGCCAGCGCGATCATGCCGCTCACGTCTCCCAGACTCGCGGGCACCACGAAGGTGTTGCCAGCCTTCGCGAGCTTCCCGAACTCGGTGATGTACTGCTCGGCAATCCGGAGCTGCATGGCTCCCTCTCCGCCTTCTCTCTGGAGCGCTTCTGCGACCTGGATCATCCCCTCGGCCGTAGCGCGCGCTACGGCGAGGATGGCCGACGCCTCTCCCTCGGCTTCGTTGATTCTCTGCTGCTTCACGGCCTCGGATTGCTTGATCACCTGCTGCTTGCTGCCTTCGGCCTCGTTGATCTTGGCGTCCCGCTCACCTTCGGATGTCAGCACGACTGCGCGCTTCTCACGCTCCGCGCGCATCTGCTTCTCCATTGCCTGAAGCACGTCCTGCGGAGGGGTAATGTTCCTGATCTCATAGCGGAAGACCTTCACTCCCCAGGAGTCGGAGGCTTTGTCCACCTCTGTCACAACGGCGGAGTTGATCAGCGTACGCTCCTCGAAGGTGCGGTCGAGCTCGATCTTGCCGATCTCGCTTCGCAGGGTCGTCTGGGCGAGCTGGGTGATCGCGAAGATGTAGTCGCCGATCCCGTAGGATGCGAGTCGCGGATCGAGAACCTTCAGGTAGATCACGCCGTCTACACCGACCTGAACGTTGTCGCGCGTGATGCAGGACTGCTCGGGGATGTCGATCGCGTGCTCCTTCAGGCTGTGCTTGTACGCGACCCGGTCGATGAACGGGATCAGGATGTGGAAACCCGCGTTCAGCGATGAAGAGTACTTTCCGAGCCTCTCGACCACGAAGGCGCTCTGCTGCGGGACAACGATCGCACCTCGGTAGATCGTGTAGAGGACCAGCGCCGCGAGCGTAACCGTTACGATTAGAAACGTGTTCACTTCCATGGTCTACTCTCCTCTCATCCCGCAGGGGGTGCACGAACCCCCAGTGTAACCCCATTGACTTCGTCCACGGTGCAGCGAGCGCCGGCCTCCAGCACCTGGGACCCCAGGTTCTGGACGGTCCAGACGCTCCCGCGGTGCTCGCCCTGCCCAACGCCGCCCGCTTCGATCCGGTCGGTGAGCGTAACGATTTGCCCTACGAGGCTATCGTCGACCATCGCATCCGCTCTGTTGAAGCCACGGGCCAGCCGGCTACGCAGCAGCGTGACACCGAGCACCGAGATCAGAGTGAAGAGCAGCCACTGCGCCCACAGAGGCCCGGACAGCTCGCCCAGACCCAAGAGGCCGACGATGATCGCAGCGATCCCCGCAAAGAGCAGGTAGAAACCGCTCGGCGAGGCCAGCTCACTCGCGAGCAGCACGAACCCGAGAACCAGCCAGGCCCACCAGGGCAACGTTCACCTCCCGGAGCGACAGAGGGGGTCATGTTATCGGAAACCCAGCGCTAGCGCAGGGAGCAGCATACGAGCGAATTGTAGGCTTCCCCCATCTCGGATTCGGGTCTCGCGAGACCCCACAGTCGTTCTATCGCTCGCTTCCGCTGCCGGAAGCTCTCTTTTCGGCGACGCGGTCACTCTGATACTGCGGTGCAAATCCAACGAGACGCAGGTCCACATCACCTAGACAGTATAAACTAGTGATCGCAACTCAATCGCTGAATCGAGTCAGGAGATATCCGATGCGAATCTTGCGCTGGCTGGGAATCATCGTCGCGACGCTCATCGCAGTTATCGCATTACTCACGATCACCGCTCGCCTGTCTGATGGCCCCATCGCGATATTCGCGGGTGGACCTCTGGAGTCTGGTGAGCTCGTAACGGGGCCAGAGCCAGATTGGTCCTTCGCTCGCGACATAGACACCGTCGAGTTACAGCTCGTCACCCCTCCGCGTTCGCGGACCACCTGGATACTCGAGCACGAGGGCAAGATCTACGTCCCCTGCGGCTATATGAACACAGCTTGGGGCCGCCTGTGGAAGAAGTGGCCTATCGAGGCAGAGGCGGATGGCCGGGCGATCGTGCGCATCGAAGGGAAGCGCTACGAGCGCCAGCTCGTGCGCATCACGGGCCCAGAGCTTTCCGATGTATTGACGAAGGAGATCCTACGCAAGTACGGTGTAGCCCCAACGCGGAGCTCGGTCGAGTCGGGGGATCTGTGGCTCTTCCAACTGAGGCCGACGGGCCAGGCCGGAACAGGACACTAGGCACAGACGAAGTCGGCGCCGCTCCCATGCGATTCGGAACTCTTACGAAGCCCTCGCTAATCCTCGCGGCTGCTCACTCGACAGGAAACCCCGTCTTGTCCAAAGCGATCGCAGAAGCGACGATAGAGTCGGCTCAGGTGCTGGCGCGGAAGCGTGTAGAATTCGTCCGGGTCCACGTCGATCCAAGCGAGATCCCGCCGCTGCGGCACCCGCGGGAGGCCCCGGAAGCGATGAATTTCGTCCACCGCCGGCTTGGGCGATCCGTCGGCGCCCCATAGGCCGAACCACCGTTCGTGAGCCGCCTCGTCCAGAGGCGGCCGGCTCCTGAGCGCCTCCCCGTAGTCCGCGTAGCACCAGAGCATGGCGCCGAGGAAACCGAATGCGTGCAGCGTCTCAACCGCGCGGCGCGTGAAGGCGGCGGCCTTCTCTCTCTCGAGCAACGGAATGGCAGGCGCGCTGGCTTGGGCTCGATCCGAGTCAAGAGCCTCGGCTGGAAGGGCCGGCACACCGAACTCTGAAAAGAGGACATCGCGGCCGCCGAGCCAGCGCGTGACCAGCCCAAGAAACGGGAGAACACGCGCGTCCGTCGGACCTTCCGCAAAATCGGCGTAGATCGGGTAGCCGTGCATGCAAAGGAAGTCACAGAATCGCGACGCCTCCCTCGGACCGAGCCGTCTGTCCTCCATCAGGTCCTCCATGTGGAGTCCGAGGGTGATCGGAACCCTCGAGTCGGCGGCGCGAATTCCTGCGCTGACGCGATCGAGCCATTCGACGGCTGCATCGCGCGTGGGCGCAACGCAGCAGTTCGAGTTCTCGTTGCCCAGATCCCACGCCCACAGGGCCGGATGGCCCTCCAGCGCGCGCGCCGCATCCCTGGCCAGACGTGCCTGCGCGCACGCGACGTTTTCATCCAGGAACCAGCTCTTCGGAGAGCCGCTCACCACCTGGCCATCTGCCACGATGCGAAACCTCGCCGCAGAGGAGGCCGGATCCGGAGGCTGGTCAGAATCGATCGCCCAGCGCGGAAGCCAGTTGACGCCGCTCATGTGCCCGGTGAAGAGCGTCGGGATCAAGTCAAGTCCATTGCTGTGCGCCGCATCGGCAACGCGTACCAGACGGCTCAGGGCGCGCCTTGAGACGCGGTCCGAAGCGGGTTGGAAGTCCTCCCAAAGGAGAAAAATCCGAACGGAGTCGAACCCGGCAGCGCGGATGCGCGCGAAGTCGCGTTTGACCTGCTGCTCGTCGAAGCGCTTCCACCAGTACATGGCCAGATCAGACGGCCAGTAATTGATCCCCAGGCGGAAGCGGCTGGACCCGGCGCTCATGGGATGTTCGAGACCGCGCGGGTAGATCGCCCGGCTGCTTGGGACCGGTGGTGCCGCAATACCTCTTGGTACACGCGAAGGTACGCATCCGTCATCCGATCCACGGAGAAGTGAGCTTCCACGTGCTTGCGCACCGCTGCGCGATCCACTGTGTCGATGCGCTCGACCGCCGCGGCGGCCGCGTCCCGGTCGCTCACGACGAATCCCGTCTCGCCGTTCACCACGATCTCGGGGACCGAGCCCCTCCCGATTGCGATGACAGGCACGCCGCAGGCCATCGCCTCGATCATGCTCAGCCCGAAGGGCTCGTCGAAGTGAATCAGATGAAGCAGCGCAACGGCGCCGCCCAGAACCTCGCTGCGCTTGTCAGAGCCAACCGGGCCCAGATAGCGAACGCGATCGCCGTCGACGTGCGGTGCTACCTCTCGGTCGAAGTAGTTCTGATCCTGGATGATCCCAGCGATAACGAGCGGCCGACCGGCTCGACGGGCGACCTCGATCGCGTCCGCGGTGCCCTTCTCGGGATGAATGCGCCCGAAGAAAACCAGGTAACCATCGGAATCTCTCCTCAGTGTGAACTCGTCCAGGGGGATGCCGTGATGCACGGTGGCTACGTAGTCGAGGTGCGGGCTTCGATCGGCATCGCTGATCGATACGTAGTACGTGCGCTTGTTGTACTTCTCGAATACCGGCAGGATACGGGGCGACGAGAAGCCATGGATCGTCGTCACCAATGGTGTCTCGACGAGCCCGCTGTAGGAGAGTGGGAGGAAGTCAAAGTGGTTGTGGATGAGGTCGAACTCATCGGCCCGCTCGAAGACCTCGGCGATGTGCAAGCACTCCCAGACCTTGGGCTCGAGGCCCCCGTCCTCGGAGTACGGCCGCGGGCAGGTTCCCACCAGCCTGGCCCGGGTGATCGAGTCGGCGGTGGCGAACAGCGTGACGGCCACCCCTCGCCCAACCAAGCCCTCGGTCAAGAGCGATACGACGCGCTCCCACGGCCCGTAATGCCGCGGTGGGACACGCCAGGAGATCGGTGCCAGCATCGCCAGGCGCAGCCCGGCGCCCCACGGCGGCGCTGGGAGGTTCGCGTTTCGCGAGCGGGTCATTGCGCTGGATTGTGGCATAGGCGCGGGATTTCGTCGCAGCCATGGCTGCATCGGCGATCGATCAGCTCGTGGAGCAAGACCCGAGTCGCGAGAGCAGCTCATCGAGGGGTAGCGTGGCGATGCCGACGCCCGTATCCGAGAAGCCATACGGGAGGATCAGCCACCCGTTGTGAACGATTGCGCCGCAGGTGTAGACCACGTTCGGGACGTAGCCATCGCGCTCGTCCCGCTCGGGCTCCAGGAGGGGCTCGGCAAGCCGCCCGATCACACGCCGTGGGTCGTCCCGGTCGAGCAGCATGGCTCCGATCGTGTACCGGCGCATCGGTCCGACGCCGTGCGTGAGCACGAGCCATCCCGCCTCGGTCTCGATGGGCGAGCCACAGTTTCCGATCTGGACGAGTTCCCAGGTGCGGCTCGGCGTCTGCAGCGGGTCCGCGTGGTCCCAGAAATGAATGTCGTCGGACGTCAGTAAGTGGATGTTCTCGTTATCGTGGCGCGAGAGCATCGCGAATCGTCCACGGATACGCCGGGGGAAAAGCGCCATTCCCTTGTTGTGTGCACTCGCTCCGTTGAGCGTCAGAAGGCGGAAGCTGACGAAATCCTCGGTCTCGATCAGCTGGGGAAGGATCTGCTGCCCGTCGTAGGCAGTATAGGTCGCATGGTACCGGACCGACCCATCGTCTTCGACGAAGCGGACGAAGCGCGCATCCTCCATGCCATGGCTCTCGGTCGGGCTTGCGGGGAAGATCACACGCTCGCTGATCGGGGAGTCGGGCGAGAAGCTGATCTCGTAGTTCGACGTCGCTAGCCAGTGAATCATCTCGAGGGTCTCGTCACTCATCGCCCGGGGGATGTCCAGGGACCGCGCTGAAGCGACGGCGCCCAACAGCTGATCGAAGCTGAAGGGTTCTGGAAGCGAATCAAGGACGGATTGGGAGATCTCGTTCTTGACTCTGAGGTCCTCAAGCTTCAGCGCGAAGACATCCTTGCTGTAGGAAGGGTTGGGAGCGCGCCGTCCCAAGGAGGCGAAGCGGCTCGTCGGATCGAAGACGACCTTTCCGTCCGACTCGATCACGCCCGAGCGGAACTCGATGGAAGAGATATGCCCCTCCCCGACCGCCCGCAGGCTCATGATGAAGCGGAGCGCGCCTTTCGGAAGCCCGGACTGATCCTGCGCCGGAACGAGCGAGGGATTGCACAGCGATGCGCCTTCGATCAAGTATTCGTGGGTGAAGTAGGCGCCGACCAGTAGCTCTCGTTCCGGGGAGAGCCGCTCGCTGTACTCGAGGCAGCGCGTCACCAGGCGGAAATGATCTGCGAGCACGCTCTCGAGGTCCCGGTGTCGGGAAGAAAAGGCGGCCCGAACTTCCTCCCACGCGGCGGGAATCTCCTCTTCCGGGAGTGCGAGGATACGGTCGAAGACGAGCCCCATACGGGACCGCCCCTTGTTGGAGGCTTCCTCAGCCGGAAGGTAGGGCCGGAGGATGACCCGCTGCGGGTCGGGGAGAAGCCGGTGCTGCGTCCTCGTCACGCGCAGCCGATCCAGCTTCGCCTTCATTCGCTGCATGAAATGGCGGTCCCGTCGTATATTCGGCGACGATTCGTGATGCAGACGGTCACCTGCATTCGTGTGCTATCGGCAGGTCGGAACCGTCGGATGAGCACTTCTAAGCGGTACCCCATTGGGGAGGGCATTGCACGCGCTCTACGTCGATCTCAGGGCATCCGATGAGCGGGTCGAGGGCGCACAGCGGGGTCCGGGGAAGCAGTGACCGACCGATCCCCCCTGGGGCGCGTCACTCGCGAGGCCCGCGCCCGCGGGCTCCGGGCTCTCCCGCGAAGACCTCGCGTGACTCGTCATGCTACGGCTCGGCGTGATTCCCGCCGCTCTCAGCGCCCTCCCGGTCGAGCAGCGCAAGCAGCGCCAGGAGGAAGGAGACGGTGCTCTCGGCGCCCTGGTTCTCGTTCATCCCGCTCGCCCCGAGGCCATCCCGGCAGCCCGCCGTCGAGAAGTCATACAAGGACAGTCCGAGACGGTTCGCCCCGAGGAACCACTCGAAGGACTCGCGCATTCGCGCGAGGTATTGGGACTCGCCGGTGGCGGTGTAGGCGCCGTGGAACGCCAGGACTAACGCGGCTGCGTCGATCGGCTGCTCGTCGACAATTGCCCGCTTACCTCCACGGGGGTACCAGCCGGCGTTCCCGATCAGCGTGAGATGTCCCTCCGCGAAGCAGACGGACTCGAGGAACGCCAAGCTCTCGCGGGCGACGCGCAGCGCCGTCTGATCGCCCGTGACCGATGAGACCTGAAACAGCGCCAGCGGGAGCATCGCGTTGTCGTAGACCAGCCGCGGCTCGAACCACCGCCATTCCAGACCCGCTTCCCGCTGGTATAGCTGCACCAGCGCGCCGCCGAGCGACTCGAGCGTGGAACGGGCCACGTCGCTTCCCGGATCAGCCTGGAGATAGGAGTGCAGCCCCAGAATCCCGAGTGCGCACCCGCGCGGGCTGAATCCCAGTGGGAGGGTCATGGCACGGTCGAACATCTCTCGGGCAAGGAGCCGGCTGCCTTCGTCGGGCGCCCATCGGACGGTTGCCCCAAGCGCCCAAAGCGCTCGGCCAACGCAATCGTCCGAGCTTCGCCCGAGCTGGAGGTCCCGGCGGTAGTCCATGAAGTTGTGGAAGTGCCCGTCCTCCCGCTGCGAGTGATGGAGGTAGCTCAGGTAGATCGTGATGAGCCGCTGGGTCTCGGGCGAGGGGGCCACCCGCTCCGATCGCAGCGCGACGAGCAGGCCGCGCGCGTTGTCATCCACGCAGTAGCCGTGCCGGCGATTGGGCACGCTGCGAATCGCGTGCTGGAGCAGTCCGGTGTCATCGGTCATCCGGATCAGATGCTCGAGGCGAAGCTCGGGCAGGCCGGGCTCCGGCACGATCCGGGGCTTGGGCGCCACCGCTTTGTCCAGCACGCGCCAAGCCAGTTGGACGTAGGCCTCTCCGACGGCGGGCCAGGTCATCTGCCGCGAGTACGCGTAGGCGGAGCGCTGGAGGCGCGCCCTCTCCACCTCGTCGGCCAGAAGCGTCTCGAGGATGCCGGTCAGCTCGTCCACATCGCCGAAGCCGAACAGCCGCCCGCGCCCCTCGGAGAGCAGCTCCTGCGCGTACCAGTAAGGCGTAGATACGATCGCCGCACCAGACCCCATCGCGTAAGCCAGCGTACCGCTTGTGATCTGCGCTTCGCCAAGGTACGGCGTGATGTAGACATCCGCCGCCTGCAAGTACCGGCACAGCTCGCCCTGATCGACGAACTGGTTGCGGAAGACGACGTGGTCGCGGACGCCCAGCGACTCGGCCTCGCGCTCCAGCGAGTAGCGGTACTCCTCGCCGGTGCGGCGCTTGATCTCCGGATGCGTGACACCAACGACGAGGTAGATCAGGCCGGGAAAGCGGCCGACGAGACTCGGGAGTGCACGCAGGACGGTCTCGATGCCCTTCTTGGGGCTCAGCAGCCCGAACGTGAGCAGCACCCGCCGGCCGGTGATGCCAAAGGAGGCCTTGTGCCGATCTCGCTCGCCCACCGGTAGGTCCGGAATCCCGTGCGGGATCAGCTCCGTGATGTCGGGCGGGATGTCGTACGCTTTCTCCAGCAGGTCGAGGGCAAGCTGGCTCATCACGACCAACCGCTCGCACCGCTCGCTCATCCTCTGCACGATCGCCCGCTGTGACACTGTCGGGTGCTCGAGCACGGTGTGGAGCGTGACGATGGCCCGCTTGCGCAGGAGGGAGAGGAAGTCGAGGATGTGCGCGCCGTCGTCGCCGCCGAAGATCCCGTACTCGTGCTGAATCGAGACCAGGCGGATGTCGCTGTAGTTGACGAACTCCGCCGCCCGCGCGTAGTCTCCCTTGATCCCTTGTCGAATCTCCAGCCGGACGCGTTCGGGGTACTCGTAGGTGCAGCGGGCGTCAGTCACGGCCAGGACTGTCGTCTGGACGCGCCGGTCCGCGGCGATCACGGCGTCGCTCAGGTCGCGTGTGAACGTCGCGATCCCGCATCGGCGCGGGACATAGGTTCCGACGAAGGCGATCGGCAGGTCATGGGCGCTGCGATGCTCGTGCCTGCTGCGTCGGATTTTCATCGAATCTCCGCTCGAGCCGAGCTGCGCCGGAATCGATACGGCCCGTTATCCTTGCGGCTACGCCAGAACTTCGTCATTCCGACCGTGCACCGCCTCAGAACGCCCGCGCGCCCCGAGGCTCTCCCGACCTCATCGGGGTCCTCGTGGATCGCTGTGTTCAGATAGGACAGGAAGGAGTTCGCTGTCCTCCTCCGCCGTGCGGAGCGTAGCGTTGATCCGCCGTAGCCGCTCCTCCCCACCTTGGCACGCGATCCGGAGCTCGAGCTCAGCGGGTGTGGTGGCTTCGCCCGGGATCACAGCGCACTCCGGTGCGAGCGGTCTCTGGATCTCCGCTCCCGCGTCGCTCCGAACGACACGCGCGCGGTCGCAAAACGCGGGATCCGACCTCGGGGAGCACTGGCTCGGGCGCTCCGGCCCTCCATGGCTGCCAGGACGGGGGTAACCTGATGGCGGGGGTCCGCTGGGCCGCTCAGGTCCGTTCAGCCTCGCAGCGTCGTGAACACCCATTTGCAGCAGAGAGCGCCACTTTGCGCTTGCCCTGGCTTCTCCGCTGGACCGCTTCGATCTCGCTGCTCGGCTGCCAGACGAACCACTCTTGGGAGCATGGGGGCCCGGGAGCTATTCGGGCATTCGCTACTACGAGGCCCCGCCGCGGCTCAAGGTCGTCCGCTCGGCTCGATACGTCGTGTCTCCAACTCACTCCGGCCGGCGCTCGAGCCGCTCCTGCTCGTTCTTGCAGTCGATGCAGAACTCGGCCACTGGACGGGCTCGCAGACGTTCCAGTCCGATCTCTTCTCCACAGCTCTCGCATTGGCCGTAGCTGCCCCGCTCAATTCTCTCGAGGGATCTCTCGATCTTCGCGAGGAGCCCGCGCTCGCGCTCGCGCATCCGCCCGGTGAACGAGAGGCTTGACTCCGAGACGGCGCTATCGAGCTCATCGGGAAGGTCGTCGCTGTCGGCGTGAACTTCTCCGGTCAGCATCTGTCGGGCGTGGGAGACGATTTGCATCTTCTGCTCGAGCAGGGTCTCGCGGAATTGCTCGAGATCTCTCTTCCTCACGCGTTCTCCCAACGGGTCCTACCCTACCCGAAATCATCCGTCGAGTCAGGAGTCATCCTTGCCAACCCCTCCAAGCGCTTACTATCCACTGGAAGCGGCAGAGCCCTCCGGCGGGTAGCGCACGGTGTCATTGAGCGCGGTCTTGGATTCCTCCGCGAAGTCGGGCAGCGGCAGCTCGCCGCGCTCCCGCCAGGCACGCACCTTCTCCTCCGCGGTGCGAACTCTCTCGGCATCCAGACCGTCGTCGCGAGCGACGTAGGTCGTGTGCGAGGGGAAGGCAAAGCCGGAGCCGCTGGCCGCGACGATGTCCATCAGCCGTAGCAGGAGATCCTCGCGAACCCCGAGAAACTCGGCCCAATCCGAGGTGCACACGTACGCGCTGATCTCGACGTCGAGGGAGTACGCCCCGAAGCCCACGAAGCGTACCCGCGCCGGGTCCGGATGCACCTTCGCGTGAGACAGCAGCAGCCGCCGGATTTCCACCAGCAAGTGGCGAAGCTGGTCGGGCGTTGTCTCGTAGCGCAGGCCCAGGATCGTATGGAAGCGGATCCGATCGCGCTTGGCGAAGTTCTCGAGCTTCATCGACGAGAACTCCGAGTTGGGGATCGTAACGACGGTGCGGTCGAGTGTGCGCATCTTTGTCGAGCGCAGGCCAAACTCCTCCACGGTTCCAATCTGATCGCCGAAGCGACAGAAGTCCCCTTCCGCCACGGGACGATCCGCGATGATCATAAGATAGCCGAAGACGTTCTCCAGGGTCTTCTGCGCCGCCAGCGCGACAGCGATCCCGCCCACGCCGAGGCCCGCGATGAGGGCCGTCACTTCGAAGGGCGTGAAGCTGTCGACGAACACAAGGAAGGCGAGGACACCCAGGGTTGCCTTGAGGGTCTTGCGGCCCAGGGGAACGAAGCGGTTGGTGCCGCCCACGCCTTGATCCTTGAAGCGCTTCTCGACGACGTTGCCGAAGATGTCGATGACGCGGAAGACCAGCCAGGTGAGGGCCAGGAGGGCGAGCGCCGTCGCCATCCCGCTGAAAAAGAGTCGCGCGGGAACGCTCAGACTCAGCGTAAGACTTCCGAGATGAAAGGCGAGGATGCCGATCACGAGGCGCAGTGGCCCCAGTACCGCCGCCAACAGGCGGTCGTCGAAGTCGGTCTGGGAGCGAGCCACGAGCGGGCGACCCAGTGCGAGCACACCGTTCGCCCCAAGCCACGAGATCAGAAAGGCGAGAACGACCAACACCATCAGGCCGAGCCACTGCCAGAGTGCGATCTCGAAGAGGTTGGCCTTCAGCATCCACGTCGGCAGCCACCCTTCGAGCGGTCCGTAGCTGAACTCGTCGTAGAGGGCCGGGATCCGCGCCACGGTGGCGGAGGAGATTTTCCAGATGGAGACGCCGTCGCCGCGGGGCACCCGTTGGAGGAGGACTTCGACGGGCCCTTCCTCGGTGTGAATCGTCCCCACGCGGTCGCGGTAGGATGGGAGACCATCGCCCGGGTAACCTTCGGGTTGCTGGCTCAGTCTCTCGATCTCGACCCAGAGCTCCTGGTCGAGGACAAACTTGAGCTGCCGGGCCAGGACGGCTCCTCTCCCTCGCTCCTTCGCATCGAGGCGCCGCAGATCCAGGTACGCGGCGGCCCTCTCGTAGTCTCCCTCCCGGCACGCCAGCAGGAAACCCAGCATGGCGGACCGCGGTACGCCTCGGCCGTACTCATCAGCCGGCCCCGCCGGCTGCTGCACCCCGGCAGGGGCCTCACCGGCGGGCTGCTGCTGGGCGCTCGCAACCGTGCCGCCCGCGACGCAGGCAAGCACACCGAGCCACACGCACAGCATCACCTCGAAACGCAGACCCCTCTTCAGCATGATCGTTTTCCTCCTCGGCCCTCCCGTACTCGGGCCTGTCACGTAGAGCGGGATTGTATCGGGAAATGCGCGGAGAGAAGCCTCAGGCGGGGGTCGAGCGGCTCGATGCAGGGATTGAGGAGCGATCTCGGCCCGCTACGAGCGCCACATGCAGTTCCTGAGAAGCACGCACTGGACTGGCTGTGTTCTCTACGGACGTCCTTCAGTCCATCCGAGGGAGTTAGAGAAGGGCACCGGATGCGGCTGCATCCGAACGCAGAAAACCACCGCGCAGAGCAGGGCCTTGATGATCCGCCGGTGTAGCAGGAGGGACGGCGGCTCGAGGAGACAGACGGGGCGAGCGGAGCGTCCCAGGTGCCGTCTGGGCGGATCGATATGTGTGCGGCCGCGTGGAGACGCCTGGCGATGGGGAGACCGGACGATGGGTTAAATCGCCGCTCCCAGAGCCCGAAGAGCAGGGGCGCCGCGGGGCCGGGAGGAACGCGACGGTTACCGCGGGCTGGAGGAATTGGCCGGCCGAGGCTTGGCTCAAGCTCACCGGACAGCGCCGAACATTTGTTTATTCTTCTTTTCCTTTTTCAGTTTTCGTTTTTCCTTTGGATCTAGCTGAGCCTTTTTCTGCTGTTCCCTTTTGCCTTTGTCTCTTCTCCCCTTATCACCCATATCTGGCTCTCCTTGCCTGAAGATGACTGAGAGTGTGCCATGCTTAGTTGGAAATTGAAGGGCTCCAACCGCTGTGGTCTGATGGTGTTGTAGATGACATCAACCACAAGCAACAAGGTGGAGCCATGGTGAGCAGTGTCCTACGTTCGCTGAGAGAGCACAAGAACGCCAAGCGCGAACTTACCCGGCACGGCCCGTGCGGATCGCCCGACGCTACCGCCCCTGGTCTGGTCCAGGGGTTGCGATATCAAGCGCGCGGCGGTATCGAGCAACTCGTGCTGGCCGGCTGCCCCTGGCAGCGCCGAGTGATGCACATGCTAGCGAACCTAGAATCGTTCACCGGTTGCTACATGAGCCGCCGCAGCGTCATCGTAAGGGCGCCGCTCGACCCCTGAGCTACCCGCCCGGAGATCGATTCACGCCGCCGGAGTGCGGGCTAACGATCACGCGTCATGGAGGAGCACTGGGGAGCCCAGCCCCGTGCTTGACGCTCAGCACAGGCCTAGCCACTGCTCGATGCACTTCGCATCCGCACTTGCCCGAGAGCGAGGTCGAACGGTCAGAGTTGCGCGATCTCCATAGGCTGGAGCAGGACGGATTGCTCCCACAGGTCGAGAAAGGCCTCGGCCTTCTGGAGTACCCCTTCGCGCTCGCCTAGACAGACCGTCAATCTGGAGCGGAAGTCTGCCTCGTCATATCCAAGCAGTTCGCAGATTCCGCCGAAAGTTGAATCCTGACCGAAGAAGAACTGTTCCGCACTTCGCACCCTCCGGACGTGCTTCTGCACTTGCTTGTGCGACGGGCTCACGGGCCCTCGCCGATCTGCAGGCTTACTGTCTCGGAGCTGCGGCGCCGCCCGCTTGAGGGTCTCAGATAGACACTTCGTCGAGTCCTTCAGCTACACGGCGGCCCGAAGCATAGCGTTTAGCCAGAGCCTGGCTTCCGGAGTCGGGTAAAAGTCTTCTGCAGCTTCGCTGTCTGAGTTCGGCGAGGCTTGTACTTCACTGCGCTCACCCTCTTCGGGGAGCCTTTCGGCGACTCGACGGAAACGCGCTGGACCTTCCGCTTCGATGCTGTGATCGGAGCCCTAGATTGTAGCCAATCCTGGAAGTCATGGGGACGCCGGAGGAAGTCGGCAGGCGCTGCCACCGGATCGTCTTGGCACCGGTTGAGGCGGTACACGCCGCCAGGGTTGCCCGTCCCGATCCGCTACTATGAAGGCGTGTCAGTATTGATTCCCACGGTGATTGAGGAGTCGAACCGGGGGGAACGCGTGTACGACATCTACTCGCGCCTCCTCCGAGACCGCATCATCTTTCTCGGGGAGCCGATCGATGATGAGGCCGCAAACGTCATCATCGCTCAGCTCCTGTTCCTCGAGGCCGAAGATCCCGAGCGGGACATTCACCTCTATGTGAACTCTCCAGGCGGTGACACGAACGCGGGGCTCGGACTCTACGACGCGATGCAGTACGTTGCCCCGGACTTGGAGACGATCTGCGTCGGGCAGGCCCAGGGCCTGGCGGCGATCCTCCTGTCGGCCGGCGCGCCGGGGAAACGCTACTCGTTGCCCAACGCACGGATCATGATCGACCAGCCGCTCGGTCGGACCCAGGGACCGGCGACGGACATTCAGATCCACGCGGCGGAGATTCTGAGGATTCGGCACCAGCTAGACGAGATCCTCGCTCATCACACTGGCCAGGAGCTTGCGGACGTAGAAGCCAGTACGCAGCGCGCTTACTTCATGTCGGCGCAGGAGGCGCTGGATTACGGCATGATCGACAAGATCATGGAGCGGGACACGCGGAAGAGGCGGATCGTCGATCTGGTCCGGCGAAGCTACGTAAAGGAGGACGGGGGGGGCCGAACGTCTGATAGGTCGTCTGCAGAGAAAGCAAGAAAAGGGAAATCGCGCCGGGGCGCCCGCTAGCAGGGCCCCGCGCGCTGACTCCGGCGAATGCATGCACCGAGTGTGAGCTTACCGACAAGCAAGCGGACTTCCGCTCCGGCCACCCAGCGCTCCCGCTGCATGTGGGCGTAGGGCTGTTCATCGGCTGCCCGGCCCCGCCTCAACTTGATAGTGCCGTTACAGGCTGCGGCACCGGAGTGGGGCGGCCGTCCTCGCCCACAGCGACCATTACGAACTCGCCGGTGGTGGAGAGCTTGCGCTCGCCGGTGAGCAAATTTTCGGAGTACATGTCGATATCGACCGTGATCGAGGTGTTGCCCACGCGCACGATCCGACCAACGAGCTCGATCAGGTCACCTTCCTTGACGGGCGTCCGGAACTCGATCTTCTCCGAGCTGGCCGTGACCACCGTCTTGCGTGCGTAGCGTGAGGCGACGATGAAGGCCAGCCGGTCCATTAGGCTCAACGCGTGGCCGCCGAAGAGTGTCCCGTAGCTGTTCGTATTGGTGGGAAAAACGATCTCAACGATGCGGGTTTCCTCTCCGATCACGTACCTTACTCCTATGCGCGCGTGGCCCAGTCCCGGCGCAGCTCGTCTCGATAGTCCGGATGAGCGATCTCGATCAACGCCTCTGCGCGTTCCGCCACGGTTTTTCCCGCCAGCTCGGCCGCGCCAAACTCGCTGATGATCACATCGGCCGCGTGCCGCGGCGTTGTCACGACGGAGCCCGCGGGGAGCACTGCGTTGATGCGGGAAGCGACCTTGCCATCGATTGTAACTGTCGATGGAAGACAGGTCAGCGAGTGTCCACCCGGCGAAAAAGGCGCCGCGAAGCTGAAATCGAAGTGACCGCCGATCCCCGAGTACTGCCTGGGCCCAATCGCGTCGGCCACGATCTGTCCCATCAGGTCGACGGCGAGCGCAGCATTGATCGAGATAAAATCCCGGCAGCGTGCGATCACATCGAGCGCGTTTACCTGGTCGACCGGGAGGAAGCGCACCTGTTCGTTTCCGTCGAGCCAAGCGTAGAGCTCGCTTGTGCCGAGTGCGAAGGTCGTGACCGAGTAGCCGTCGTGGATCCCCTTGCGGTTCGTCACCTTTTTGGCACGGTGTAGCTTCCATAGCCCCTCGGTGAACATCTCGGAGTGGATGCCGTAGTCGCCGCCGTCTCCGTCCGCGAGGAGCTCCACGATCTCGGTCGGCACGCCGCCGATTCCGGTCTGCAGCGTACAGCCGTCGTGCACATAGCGGAGCGCATGCCCCGCGATGGCCTTGTCGGTTTCGCTCGGCTCGTCGTCGGGCAGCGTGAACGGCGGTCGCGGACTCTCAACGATCAGATCCACGTCATCGACGTGGAGCGCGTGCGGGTGCTCCGGCGGAAGGCCGAGGGTGCGGGGCAGCCCAGGTTGAATCTCCGCGATCAGAATTCGCTCGGGATCCCGGCCGCAGCGCTGCAGCTCCCCGACCGTCGCACCGGCGTGGAGCGAGAGACTGAGCCATCCGTCTGGGTCGGGCGGCGCGACGGCGGTAGCCATCAGGCGCGGACGCATGCGCCCCGCGATGCCCGCGAAGCCGCGAAAGTCCGACGGGATGAATGACACATCGAAGCCCGAGCGTGCCAAGCCTCGCTCCACCGGACCGAAGAAGCCGCTGTAGAGCTTGACGCCCGGGCGAGTGAAGAGCGGGAACTCGTCGATCAGCAGCGCTGCGAAGACGCGCAGATCCTCGAAGTCCGCACGCTCGCCGAGCGCGTGCAGGAACGCGACCGGTTGACCGGGCCCGAGCGGCACCGCGAGCGTGTCCCGCGCACGGACCTGCTCCACCGCTTCGGTGAGCGCAATTATCCCCATCTCGGTGTATCATAGCGAAGCAGGATCCGTTGAGTCAGGAAGGGGGCCACGATACTCAGCGCCATGAAGAATCGGTTTCGAATCGCTAGTTCGGAGTAGGCTTCAGGGGAGATATGACCCCGATCAAGGACCTGGAACGGGCGGATGCGAGCAGTGCCGATTGTAGCGCCGACTTTGCAACCTGAGTGCTTGAAAAGCCTGAACTCAACGTCTGAACTGGGGAAGGCGGGCTAATATAAGCGCTCGGCGGGGAGCGATCGGCCGCACAAGACGAGTGGGGAGGAGATCACGATGTCGGAAGAGCGAAGTGTCGAAGCCGAGAGCCGCATCGAACGCGGTTCCGAAAGGGCCCGGCGCGCCTCGATGGCAGCAGCCAAGCGTGCCCGCGAGACGTCCAAGGTGGCGCAGCAGTGGTGGGGTCGCGCACGCGAGCGGATCGCGAAGCAGACCTCTGCGGGCGTCGAGTTCGGGCGGCTCAAGCGCGAGCAGCTCAAGCGCCAGCGTGAGATCGCCCGGCGCGAGCGGGCCGTGGGCCGGATCGTTTCGATCCTCCACGCTCGGCTCGAGGGGCCGATCCCGCTCGAGCCCGAGCTGGCCCACGAGCTCGACGCCCTCGCCAAGGCTCACACCCATCTCGAGGAGGTGAGCGAGCGACTCGCCGCCAGGCGCCCCACAGATCACAAGAGCTGAGGAGAGCAAGCAACATGGTCCATGCGGCGGAGGTCTTGGAACGGCTTGTAAGGGATGTCAAGATCGTCATCAAGAACCTCTCCCTTGCCCCGGCCGACAATCTCCACTCGATTCTTGGGGACGATGCCGACTGGAAGTCGGAGCTCGGCTCTCTGTCCGAGGTCGCGCATTTTTCAGAGCTGATCGCCGAGCGCAGAGCAGCGCTCAGGTTCTCGGAGCTCAGGAGCCTCGACGGTACCTGGCAAGCCATCAAGCTCATCGATCGGCTACGGGCACGCTTTCTTCCACTGCCTTTCTTCAGCGAAAGGCCGTGCAGCATCCGGCAGCACGCCCCGGATCACTTTCCCCGTGAAGCCTGGTTCTTCGTCAACGGCATCGCCACCGACAAAGAGCTGCTCGCGCTGAACGGCCGCTATCTGGTGAGGCTGTTTCAACGACCGATCGAGCTCATCTACAATCCGACCGACGGACCGCTCAGCGACCTCCTGGAGTGCATGCTCGGCCGGACCTTCGACTTCGTCTCTGCACCCGCCGAGTACGCCCTCGATCGAGTCTCCCTCGCACTCGCAAACCCTGAGAAAGACCGCGTCATCCTTATGGGGCACTCCCAGGGCGGGATTATTGTCTCCAACGTGGTCGGCGGGCTGATCGAGCGCTTCAGCGGCGACCGCGAGCGGATGAGCAAGCTCGAGGTCTATACGTTCGCCTCGCCCGCCGACCATATCCGGACCGACCCGGAGCTGGACACGCAGCAGCGACACGTGCCCTTCATCGAACATTTCGCCAACACCCAGGACATGGTGGCCAGGCTCGGGGTCCTCGAGCGGGGGCTGCCCATCAGGGGAAAGGTGTATACCCTCGAGAAGGCAGGGCATTTCCTGAACGCCCACTACCTTCCGGAGATCGAAGCCAGGCAAGCCTACGCCTGGCACGACGCGGACGGCAAGCCGCACCGGACCGCCCGCCTCTACGAGTACCTGCAGGGCGGCACCCCGGAACTCTTGCCCATCGAGGCGACGGCGCACCCCGAGAGAGCCGAGCGTGACGCCGAGAATCGAGTCGTCGTCGGCTTCGCCTAGGAGCCTGACCCGAGATGCGCTCGGGCAGGCTGTCCGCAGGCGGATCGGTAACTCCGTCCGCACAGCTTGCGCTCCGACGAGGACGCGCCGAGTTCGCACCATCGAGCTTTCAACGCGACCTCGTGATGTGGGGTCACCTCGACCGCATTAACTTGACGATACCGCCGGAACGAGGCGCGGGGCCTCGGTCCGAGCTTCTGCCGAGGCCCTGCACCGCGGCATCGTGGTCTTACCAACCATCACGTCTACGGCCTTCTTCAGCCGCTTGAACACGGACTCCTCGCGGTACGGGATCCCGTGCTTCTCGCAGATCTTCCTGACCCGGGGGGCCACCTTCCTGTACTGCGAGAGCGGAACGTCGGGAAAGAGGTGGTGCTCGATCTGGTAGTTGAGCCAGCCCTGCAAAATGTCGGTAACGAACCCGCTGGAGCGGTAGTTCACCGAGCCTGTGATCTGCCTCAGATAGAACTCGCCCTTGCCCTGAACAGGCCGGTCGAAGCGTGGCAGATCGTCGCCCGCGTGGTTAGGGATGATCATCGTGAAGGAGTGAAGGTTCGTCAGTACCTCCGCCCCGATGCTGTTGAGCCAGACATTGGCAACGGCCAGCGGCCCCAGCGGTGCGAAAAGCGCAGGGATGGCGGCGAACCTCACGGCCACGTAGGGCGCATACGACTTGGCCCAGAGCTCTCTGCCTTGCGGCGTAAAGGGAACCCACTGGCGCCAATCGAGCAGGGATTCAAGCTCCGGATTCTCGCCGGCCTTACGCTTCGTCTCGTACCTCAACTCCTTGATGGTATTGGGTGCGTAGTATGCTGGCTTCCAGATCGCCGCGAACCCGCCGACGATGGCGTACTTCAGGGGAAACGGCAGCTTCGAACGACGAAGCCACTCGAGATTCTTCTCGATCTGGTCGGGGTCGACATCCTCTCCGAGCCGATAGTGGTGGAGCACGTCATGCTCGTGGTGCCACGCCTCCGGGACGATCCAGTCTATCCAATCGATGAAACGCCGCCGGCCCTTGGCGAAGCCCTCGCTGGTGTGGCGTGATGGCACACCTTCGATGCGATCGTAGGCGCGATGCGAAATCGGATGTGTTACTCCCGCCCAGCGTACAAAGTTACCAACGCTCAGCAGCATCATCGACAGTGGATTGGGGCCTACCCATGCGGTGGCATAGCCCACAGTGGTGCATACACGCCCCCAGCGCTCCACTTTCTTCAGATGCGCGTAGTCCTCGGGTCCCTGCTCTTGGAGCAACTGCTTGCGCAAAGCCGACACGTCGGCGGCGAGCGCTTGGAGATCAATATTCGGAACTTCGGTTTTCACCGGGCTCTCCCTGTATAGAAGGTCTCGGACGCAGCACGACCGCGGTGCGAGCGAAATCCAATAGGGATATCGCCCGGCATTGATCCGCAGATATTCGTATCTGGGGGGAGCGAACGCCACATCGCACCTTGCCGGCTGGCAGGGAGCGAGGCGGGGCTTTGAATAGCGCGTCTACTGCGCGGCGTCGATACGTGCGCTGGCTTCGGCATGCCAAGTCAAGCCTTAGCGAAGCGGGTGAGTCTACCTCGAAGCACCCTGCAGCTGTCGGCAACGCTCTAATTCTGACCCACCCGCAACGGACGAAAATGGACCCCCCGTGGGGATGGGGCTTCGGGGGGATAGCCACAGGCGCTCCCGGGTCCGCTCGTGGATGCACTCCTTGGTTGCACCCGCCGGGGAGCTCAAACTCCCAGCTCCCGCTCCACCCGCTCCGCGTGCTCACTCGCATCCATTTCGGTGAAGAGGCGGTGGGTCGGCCGGCTGATACATTCCTCGCGATGCCGACTTGGATCTCGCGGCCCTTCGTCTGGGCACTCCTCGCCGCCTATCTCGGCTGCGACCTCGGCGAGTACGTGCGACCCGCGCCGAGCGCGGAGTGCCTTGAGGCCGGTGCCCTATGCGAACTCGAAGGGGGTCCCCTCGGCGTGTGCGAGAGCCGGCGCTGCCGTTCCGGCGAGATACCACCCTGCTTCATGTGTACGCCCCAGCATTGACTCGAGCACGCCGCGCGCTGAGGAAACTCTTCTGGATCGCGAGAAGCTGTACGAACTCGTCTGGTCCGTCCCCATGGCTCTGGCTTTGCTTGACCGACGGAGAACGATGTCAAGAAATGCCAAACGGAATACGCAACTTAGAGTGGATGAGCGTATGCGAGCGCAGGCCGTCGCAGCACGAAACTGAGGCCTGAAAATCCGCGTGTCGGCGGTTGGATTCCGCCCTGCGCCGCCACGACCCGCCCGCCCCAGGGGCGGGCGATCTGCGTCAGCCCACCGTTCCCACGAGACGCAGGCTGTCGAGGCTGGAGACGATCCCCAGTATCTTATCGTCGGGGTCGGTCACGCTCACGCGCTGGTAGCGCGACTCGACCATCTTGCGCGCCAGCGTGCCCAGCTCTTCCTCCGAGGATACCGAAAGTACCCTGGGAGATATGATCTCGTAGACACGTGTCGCAGCGAGGTCGTTCCTGGAGGTTTTGGATCGCAGTATGAGCAACTGCTGATACCTTCACAGCAGATGCGTCTTGGAAACGTCCCCCATGGGCTCACCCGAGGCCGAGATCATCGGGACACCGCTGATGTGCTCGTTGAGGAGCAGCGTCTCGAGCTCGGTAATCGAGCGTTCGCAGTGGATCGCGATGACCTCTTTGCACATCACATCCCGGATTTTCATGCACGACCTCGTCGGACGACGTCCCGTCCTCATCTCCCTCGGCCTCACCGTCATACGACTTTAGAGGACGGGAGAGGCTCAAGTGACACGCTTAGGTCGCTCGGAATACTCCGGGCCGACCATGCCACTCCGACTTAGCCGCCGTCTCTAGCCTAGCCAGGGCCTCGGTCAGGAGCGTCCCGATGGGACTTCCTCTTCTAGGTTGAACTCTTGAGGCCTTTAAGTGCACAATGGCGCGAGGATTCAACGAAGCCGGCCGGCCAGGAGAACTTGAGCATGCGTACGCCCCTTCCTCTTGTCGTGATCTCGATGGCGCTTCTGCTGCCCTCCCTGGGCAGCGCCGCCGACGCCACCTCCCCGGTCAGCGTGACGCTGCCTCCCGACGGAGTGGGAGACATCTTTGTCCTCCCGATCCGGCTGGTCGCGGACCTCGAGCAGGACTACACGGAGGAGGAGTTCTTCATCTCGGGCAAGGCCAAC
>SMUY01012147.1_pt1 | contig 51231 bp, 47 predicted proteins | sample 2456441 | NCBI WGS metagenome assembly SMUY01 (sample SAMN11095931, study PRJNA526329) | marine sediment metagenome | biome: Marine sediment; feature: Surficial sediment; material: Deep marine sediment; isolation source: Hadal surficial sediment | place: Pacific Ocean | collected 2014-11 | depth...
AAGCGGTTCAGATTAATGATTGAAGCCTTTCTGGACCAAGGTTGCCAGGTGCATTATATCGCCGTAGAGCCCTACCCTTTTGAACATAAAAACCTGATTCCCCATATTATGCCAACGCCTATGAAGAGTCGCGAAAGCTTGGCTTTCTGGTCGTATTTTTTTGCGGTGGCTCCCTGGCATTTACTGTGGGTCTCTTTAAGAAACCGGGTGGAATTGATTTCTGTGGGTTCTCCTTTATACGCGTGTCTTTCGGGGATCGCTAAATTAGTAACCCGGGTCCCACTGGTCACCTTTATCTTTATTACTCCCAATTCAGTGGCACAATGGCGGTTTGATTACAGTCTTTATGAAAAAATCGAAACTCTGATGGAAAAATTGGGATTGAGGTGGTCCGATCTTTTGCTGGCCAATTCCTGGGGAGCGCAGTCCGCCTGGAAAAATGTTTATCCCAGCACACCGATAGAAGTATTTCCCAACAACGTTGAGGAACATCCATTCGAAAAGAAGAAACAACGGCAAAAAATATTAAACGAATTCTCTTTGCCAGAAGACCGGTTTTTGATATCTCACTCGGGCGTTTTACTCAAACGCAAGAATCATGATTGCCTGATCCAAACCATGGCTCTATTAAAAGGGTCGCGGGCCGTTTTGTTTATTATCGGGCAAGGACCCCGGTGGAACGAACTGCAATCAACGGCAGAATCTTTGGGAGTGGCAGATCAAATAATTTTCACGGGGTATAGAAAGGATGTCATCGAATTGATCCAAGGAACGGACGTCTTTGCGTTTCCTTCATTCGCCGAAGGGATGGCTGAGTCTTTGCTGGAAGCCACAACCTGCCAACTACCCTGTCTGGTCAGCTCAATTCCCGAAAACATGGATGTTATTTCCAATACCGAACAACATTTCCCAACGGACCAACCTGCGGTTTTGGCTCAGAAAGTTGAGCGGTTAATGAACGACAAAGAATATTACCAACGGCTTTTGGCTGCTACGCAAAAAGATAAAAACCGGTTTATTTTCGATTGGAAGGGCCGATTTTATGAAAAGGTTCTGTCTTTACTTAATAACAGCCAAAGAGCTTGAAGGGAAGTTGCACATAGGAGATTAAATGTTCGCCGCTCGCGCTTGTTGCTCTGCTTTGAAAGAGCTTCTAACAAGCGGACCGGACTCGACGTGGTCAAACCCCAGTTCTTTGCCGATGTCCCGGTATTCGGCAAATACCTCCGGGTGCACGTATTCCACCACCTCAAGATGGGATCGGGTGGGTTGCAGGTATTGGCCGATGGACAGCATGCGGCATCCGGTGTCCCGCAGGTCTTTCAGAGTGCGAACCACTTCCTCGCGGGTTTCGCCGTGGCCCAGCATGAGACTGCTTTTGGTGATCATCCCGAACCTTTGCGCCGCCAGTTTCAGGGTTTTCAGCGACCCGTCATAGCGGCATTGTGGGCGGACCCGTTTCTGCAACGAGGCCACCGTTTCGATATTGTGGGCGAACACATCCGGTTGCGCGCGGCAGACGGTTTCAATAGGAGCCACATCGGCTTTGAAGTCGGGCACCAGAGCTTCCACCCCAAGTTCCGGGCACAGACGGCGAACCTGCCGCAGCGTCTCGGCCCAATGGCCGGCGCCGCCATCCGGCAGGTCGTCCCGGTCGACCGAAGTAATGACCACATAATTCAGATTCAATTGGGAAAGCATTTGGGCCACGTGACGGGGTTCATCGCCGTCGGGAGGCTGTATCGGCCCGGTGGGGACATCGCAAAACCGGCAGGCCCGGGTGCAGTGATCACCCAAAATCATCAGCGTCAACGTTCCTTTCCCCCAGCACTCGCCGATATTGGGGCAGGAAGCGGATTCGCATACGGTATGCAGACGGTGTTGGCGAACCAGGGAACGCAGACGGAAAAAAGACTCTCCCGAAGGCAACGGTGCTTTCAACCAAGCGGGAAGCCTGTGGCGGGAGGAAGTGGCAACCGGGGATTTCTTCAACACTATTTTCCTGAACCGGAGCGGGTAAATCGATAGTATAATGTTTCGATAAACCCATCGAGGTTTTTAAAATTTTCCCGGCCCTTGAATCGGACGGGAATTCCAACCACGCGAATTCTATCAGTATTCATGAAAATCATCCATCGCTATATTTTCACCGAGATGCTCAAAATTTTCGCCTTGAGCACCATGTTTCTCACCATGATCATGTTTCTCGACAAGGCGATGTTCATGACGGACCTGATTCTCAACCGAGGGTTGACGATGCTCGAGGTGGGGCGGATGGTGCTCTATATTTCCCCCATCTTCCTGTCCATCACCATTCCGATCAGCGTTCTGGTGGCGGCGGTGATGACGTTCAATCAGTTTTCCGCGGAAAACGAATTCGTAGTCATGAAATCCTCCGGCTGGAGTTTTATCTATCTTCTGCGGCCGGTCTTGCTGTTTGCCTTCCTTGCGTATCTGACCACCAACGCCATCATTTTTTATGCGCTCCCTCTGGGCAATCAGGCGCTGAAGGAAATGGTCTTCAATATCGTGAAAACCCGCGCCAACATCGACATCAAGCCCAACGTCTTCAATCAGGATTTCGATAACCTGGTCCTGATGGTCAAAGAAAAAAAGGGGCCGAACACTTTCAGAGGAGTGTTCATCGCGGACAGTTCCTTCAAAGGGTCGACCAAAATCATTCTCTCTGAACAGGGTACTATCCTGACCGACCAAGCCAACCTGAGAATCCAACTGCAATTGAGAAACGGATCCATCCACGACTTGTCCAAGCAGGGAGAGGATTACCAGATCATGAAGTTTGACCGTTACAACCTGACTCTGGATATCTCGGGAACCGATCAACTCAAACAAAAACAAATTCTGAAACCCAGGGAAATGTCGGTTTCCGAACTGAAGCAACGGATCGAGATCAACAAGAAAAGAAATGGGCACGATCATCTGGAAGAGGTCGAGCTGAGCAAACGGTTTTCCATCCCACTCACCTGTATCCTGTTTGGAATAATTGGAGTTCCTCTGGGCATCACCTCCCGGCGGTCGGGAAAATCCGGCGGATTTATTTTTGCAACCTGTATCATTTTGATGTATTACGTCAGCCTGGTCCTTCTGCAGAATTTCGGGCGTGCCGGCAGGATCAATCCATATTTTTCGGTATGGATTCCCAACATTATTTTGTTGATTCTGGGGCTCTATGTCGGTTATAAAACCCAAAAGGAAATTCCGTTCAGAACCTTGAACAAAATCAACGAAAAGCTGACCACATTCGGGGAGTACCTGTTAGGATTATTCGGTTCCCGGGAAACGCATTCCCTTCCCACCCATCCCCCGAATCCACCCGATTAAGGGTTTACTGAAAGGCTTGAGGTTGCGAATGATTACGGCAAAAGAAATCATGACGGACAAGGTGCTCACCGTCACCAAGGAAACGTCCATCAAGGAATTGTCCGATTTATTTATTAAGCACAAGGTCAACGGATTTCCGGTAGTGGATGAGGCCGGACAGCTGACCGGTATCGTGACGGAAAAGAACCTGATCGAGCAAAGCAAAAATCTTCATATTCCCACGGTGATCGCATTATTCGATGCGGTTATTTATCTCGAAAGCGGCAAAAAATTTGAAGCGGAAGTGAAGCGTTACAACGCAACCCAGGTCGAGGATATTTATACGTCGAAGGTGGTGACGGTTTCCCCGGATACCGGGATCCACGAGGTGGGCGCGCTCATGGCCGAAAAAAGCGTGCATTCCATACCGGTGGTGGAAGGCAAAACCATTTTAGGGATTATCGGTAAATTGGACGTGATCAAGGGCCTGGCCCGGGAATAATTCACCCATTAATTTAGACTTTCATTTTAATTCCAAAACAGATATAAATAAGTATACAGCTCAGTTCAGAAATCTCATCCGGAGAAACGGAGGAGGTATCGGCATGCTTAAATCAAAGTTTTTTTTCATTTCCCTGCTCTCTTTTCTGTTTATCATATTCTGGTTCTTCATGGCCCCGACCGCGGCCCACTCCCCTGGCGAAAAAGGCCATATACCCGCCCTCCGTGCGGCGGAATATATTCATGCGGTTATCGAGGCCAACCGGACCATTTACTCGCAATATATTGTGGAACGTCTGGGAGAAACAGTTTCCCTGAAAGCCACCGAAAAATGGAAGGAAGAAAACACCCTTCCTCTCCCAGCCCAGTTTCTGATGGTTTCCTCAAAAATCGTCAATTCAAAAAACCTGGGCATTCGGTACCGCTTGATGAGTTTGTGGCCGATCAATAAAAAAAATGGTCCCAAATCCAAACAGGAGCGATCCGGCTTAAAAAAAGTGGCGGAAAAACCCGGCCAACCGTATGTGTGGTCGGTTAAGAAAAACGGCGAAATCCTGTTCAACGCCGTGTATCCGGATTTGGCGGTCACCAAAAGCTGTGTGCAGTGCCACAATAACCATCCCCGCAGCCCGAGAAAAAACTTCAAGCGGGGCGATGTCATGGGCGGAATTCATATCTCCTTTCCCATTTCCAAACTGAAAAAAGGATCGTCATTAAAGGATTACCGGGTCGCTCCGGAGGTGGTGGCGGATTATGTGCATGCAATTCTGGAAGCGGACCGCACGGTTTATGCCAAGCACATCGTCAATCGCCTGCAAAAGAAAAACATTATCTACGCATCCGAAAACTGGTGGGAGGAAAACACCCTGTTACTGCCGGCGCAATTTTTACTGAACGCTTCCGACCTGATCAAGAACATGAGGATGGGGCTGGATTACAAACTGATCAGCCTTTGGCCGATCAACCCGCACAATGGAGCGGCCAATCGATTCGAACGCCTGGGACTGGAAGCGGTGGCGTCTCAGCCCTTCCGGCCCTATATCGGCAGCGTTCAGGTGGGCAACAAGTCTTTTTTTCAGGCGGTGTATCCCGATATCGCGGTGACTCCGGCGTGCGTGACCTGTCACAATGCACACCCCAAGAGTCCCAAGCACGATTTTAAACTGTACGACGTGATTGGCGGAATTGTGGTCAGCATTCCGATGGGGGACAATTAACGGGTTGTGCGGTACTGCAGGGAATGAGATATAAATTCGCGGAACAAGGGATGGGGTTCCATGGGGGAGGATTTGAATTCGGGATGAAATTGTCCGGCGAGAAACCAGGGGTGGTCGGCCAGTTCGATAATTTCAACCAGGTTGCCGCTGGGTGAGATTCCACTGATCTTCATTCCCGCCTCTTCCAGCTGAAACCGGTATTTGTTGTTGAATTCGTAACGGTGGCGGTGGCGTTCGTTGATTTCCAGGTGGCCATACGCGGCATAGGCAATGGAACCCTTGCGCAACTGGCAGGGATACTCGCCCAGGCGCATGGTACCGCCTTTGTTGCCGTTGACCTCCTGATCGCGCATCAGGTCAATGATGGGATGAGGTGTATCCGGCCTGAATTCGGCGCTGTCCGCATCGCTGAGCTTGGCCACGTTCCGGGCCAAGTCGACCACCGCCGAATGCATACCCAGGCAGATTCCCAGGTAAGGCACTTTGTTCTCGCGGGCAAATCCCGCCGCTTTCACCTTCCCCTCAAATCCCCGGTCGCCGAAACCTCCCGGCACCAGAACGCCATCGCATTCCTTTAAAAGTTCGGTCCCGTTTTCTCCTTCCAAATCCTCGGCCGACACCCATTTCATATTGACCTTCACCCGGTTGCTCACGCCACCATGGACCAGGGCCTCTATCAGGCTTTTGTAGGCTTCCTTGAGCTCGATATATTTCCCGACAATCGCGATATCGACTTCGCCTTCCGGCGCTTCCAGATATTTATTGATCGTTTCCCATTGGCTGAGGTCGGGTTGCACTCCGGGCATGCCCAGTTTTTCGAGAATGATCCGACTCAAACCCTCATGATGCAGGTTGAGCGGCACCTGGTAAATGGATGAGGCGTCCATGGCGGTAATTACCGAATCCACATCGAGATTACAAAACAAGGCGATTTTACTTTTGATGTCCTTGGAAGGCTGCCGCTCCGTCCGACACAACAGAATATCCGGTTGAATACCGATCTCCCGCAACTTCTGCACGCTGTGCTGGGTGGGTTTGGTTTTCAGTTCATCGGCAGTTTTGATGTAGGGGAGGAGGGTCAGGTGGACGTAAATCACATTTTTGGGATTGTTATCGAAACGGAACTGCCGGATCGCCTCCAGAAAAGGCAGGCTTTCGATATCTCCTACGGTACCGCCGATTTCACAAATGACCACGTCCACGCCCTCGCTCACCGCCCGGATGCGTGATTTGATTTCATCCGTGATGTGGGGAATCACCTGTACGGTCGCTCCCAGATACTCGCCCCGGCGCTCTTTTTCGATCACGTCGTAGTAAATGCGGCCAGCGGTCACATTATTGATTTTCCCCATCCGTGCATGGGTGAACCGTTCGTAATGGCCGAGATCCAGATCGGTCTCCGCACCGTCATCGGTGACATACACTTCCCCGTGTTGAAACGGGCTCATGGTTCCCGGATCGACGTTGATATAGGGATCGAGTTTCAGCAGGGTGATTTTCAATCCACTGCATTCCAGGAGACTCCCGAGGGATGCGGCGGCGATCCCCTTGCCCAGCGAGGACAGCACACCCCCGGTTACGAAAATATATTTTACTTTTTTGCCGTTATGTTTTTTGGCCACACCTGAACCTCAACCGCGCCGGTTAAACGGATTAATCCTGATTCTGTTTTTCTAGGAACCTTTCGACCCGCTCCAAGTCTTCACTATGATCCACACCCATGGATGGCTGTTCCGTAATCCCTATCTGGATGGGAATGCCATGCTCAAGAATTCGCAGTTGTTCCAGCTTTTCCAACTGCTCGAGCGGGGTGGGCGCCATCCGCGACAATTCCAGCACAAACGACCGGGTATAAGCATACAGACCAATATGCTTGTAAACCTGCCTCATCACCTTGTCATTGGATTTGGATAGATCCTCCGGCGATCCACTTTTCCACTCATCCCGGTGAAAAGGAATGGGGGACCGGGAAAAGTAAAGCGCTCTTCCCTTTTGATCGGCAACCACCTTGACCACATGGGGGTCGGCGATTTCATCCGGATCGTTAATGGCCATCATCAAGGTGGCCACGCTCAGGGAAGGATCCTTTTCCAGGGTATCGACCACCTGATCGATATTCTGAGGAGGAATGAGTGGTTCATCCCCCTGAACATTCACTACAATATCACACTTCAGCCCGGATGCCACCTCCGCAATGCGGTCCGACCCAGTGGCATGATCGGGTGAAGTCATGACCGCTTTTCCGCCGAACCCGTGCACCGCTTCCACGATCCGGATATCATCCGTCGCCACGATGACTTCCGATATGCGGGAAGCCTTTTGAGCCTGTTCCACCACCCATTGGATCATGGGTTTGTTTTGAATTTGCGCCAGGGGTTTGCCCGGAAACCGGGTGGATGCCCAACGGGCGGGAATAATCGCAACCGCCCGGGGTTCAATAGGCATGCCGGTTGATCAACCCGTTCCACAGGGTTTTAATTAAAATCTTGAGGTCAAAAAACAAGGACCAGTGTCGAATGTAATACAGGTCATGCTCGATCCTTTTTTCCACGCTGGTATTGCCCCGCCACCCGTTGACCTGGGCCCAACCGGTTATTCCGGCTTTCATTTTCAAGCGCAACATGTAGTGGGGAACCGACTTTTTAAAATCCTCGACAAACACCGGCCGTTCCGGACGTGGACCGACCATGCTCATGTCCCCGGCAAACACGTTGTAAAACTGCGGCAACTCATCCAGGCTGGTTTTCCGAAGCACAACACCCAGCCGGGTTCGCCGGTCATCCTTCTCTTTCGTCCATACCGGACCGGTTTGGGATTCCGCTTCCGTGACCATGGACCTGAATTTATACATTTTGAAAACTTTGCGATCCAATCCGACACGCTCCTGCACAAAAAAGACGGGCCCGCGCGATTCCAGCTTGATCAACAGAGCAATCAAAATCATCAGGGGACTGGTGAAAGCGATGGCCAAAAATGAGATCGCGATGTCGGTGAGGCGCTTGAACACCCAGTTCCAACCGTAAAGCGGTGATTCGGATAAATTGACGATGGGCAGACCGTCGAAATTGTCCACCCCTCCGCTCAGGCTCATATACTTCAACAGGTCGGGAACCACCTTGATATCGACCGATTCCTCACCGAGGTTGAACAGCACCCGCTCTAAATGATCCTGGGATTTCATGGGAAGAGTGATAAACAATTTATCCACCCCCTGTTCCCGGATGTGGCGGGAAACGTCGTCCAGCAACCCCAATACCGGATAGCCCCCGACCTTCTTGCCCAATTTTTTCTTGTGGGTGGTCAGAAATCCGACGACCTTGAAACCCATTTCCGGATGCAGGTCGATGCGCTGGGCCACTTCCCGCCCCAGGGCCCCGGCCCCGGCAATCAACACGTAACGCAGGTTTTTGCCCCGCCTGCGTAACATCATCAACACATTTCGAATGACCATGTGGGAGGCCACCAGAAGAAACGTGACCATCAGCCAGAATATGCCCACCACCAGCCGCGAATAGGTTTCGTCCCGGTAAAAGAACAGCAGAGCGGAGAGAATCAGGACCGAAATGGTGTTGGCCTTGATGATATTGTAGTAATCCACCCACAGCGATTTTCCCCGTAGAGGTTGATACAGGCCCACCACTTTGAAATTAATAAGAAACAGAATCCAGACCGGGATCAATAAATTCTGGTAATGCTGGAAAGAAGGGATCCCCTCGGTTAACGGGATCCAGCCGGAATGAAACCGGACGTAATAGGCTCCGATCCAGGAGAAAAGAATAACCAGGCTATCGGAAATAATCAGAGCAGATAGAAACAGCTGGCTATATTTTTTCAGCATGAGATTTCTTCAAATACTCCTGAATAAACATCCGGATCCGGTATTTGAATAGATCTAGATCGAATTTCAGGGCATGTTCTCGGATGGTATGTGCATCGAATCGGGATTCAACGGTTGTAAACGTTTCAATCGCCCGGCAAAGGTCGTCTTTTTCCGCTTGGTAAAAAAACAATCCTGTGGGTTTTCGGGTCTGGTCTTCCGGGATACCGGTCCGGGGTTTCCATGAACCGGTTTCAGGGATCACCGTTTCCAGCGCCCCACCTTTGCCGAGAGCTATAACCGGACACCCCATGGCTTGGGCTTCCAACGGGACAATTCCGAAATCCTCCTCCCCGGGAAACACCAATGCCCGGCACCGGGCATAATGAGACCGGACCTGTTCATCGTCCACAAACCCCAAAAACTGAATATGGGAAGCCGCTTTTTTTTGAAGATGGGATTGTTCCGGGCCCCAGCCTATTATTTTTAAAGGATATCCTAATTCATTGAAGGCTTCAACTGCTAAATCAACGCGTTTATAAGGGGATAAAGCCCCTACGACGAGAAAAAAATCTTCCCGGGATTCGCCGGTCGGCGAATAAAAACGGGTGTCCACCGGCGGGGTGATCACCGTCGATTCTCTTTGATAATAATCCTTTATCTTTCTTTGAATATGCCGGGAAATGGCGATGAACTGATGAACTCCGTGACTGGATCGGATATCCCAAGTTTTCAATAGCGGACGTAGAAGACGCATGGGGACGGTTTGAGCCCACCGACCCTCACCCGAAAAATAGGTATCGAACTGGTCCCAGATATACCGCATGGGGGTGAAACAGTAACAAATATGCCGGGCGCCGGCGGGAGGGCGGATTCCCTTGGCCACGCAATGGCTGCTGCTCAATACCAGATCGTAACCGGTGAGATTAAACGAACCCACGGCCCACGGCATCAACGGAAGATAATAGCGGTAAAACTTTTCGATTCCGGGCAGGCCCTGTAAAAAAGAAGTGTGAATCCGCATGGACTCAATCTGCGGGGAAACACTGCCGGGAATATGAAACAGGGTAAACAGATCGGCTTCTGGAAATAATTCACAAAAAGCCTCCAGACACCGCTCACCGCCTCGCATACCGGTCAGCCAATCATGAACCAGCGCTACTTTCATGGAAAGTACAAAACGCGTCAGGCCTTCCGCCTGAGGTTGGAAAGTAAAGGAATCGGAAAACGGAGTTACTTGATTTCCATCAAATGCTTTTCAATCTTCTGGCGAACCTCGGAGGGAGGGTTGCTTTTCAAAGCCACTTCGAGGGCATCCAGGGCTCTTCCCGTGTCGCCTTTTTTCTGATAACTGACCCCCAGCATGTAACGCGAATCGTGGACTTTGTTGCCTTTAGGATACTGTTTCACCACGGATTGAAACTGTTTGATGGCCTCATCATACATATCCAGTTTCAAATAATTATTGCCCATCCAGAAAAGAATATTGTCCTTCAGGTGTAGCGGAGGATTCTTCAGGCTCATTTCCTGAAACAGCAAAATCGATTCATCATACCGGCCGGCCTTATACGCGGCCAAAGCCTGGTCATACTCCACGGTTGTTTTCGTGGGTTTTTTAAACCGTTTCAGCGGCCTGATTTTCCGAATCATCTTGGCCTGCCTGGAAGGCGCGTTCGCTTTTTTGAAAGACGCGATTTCGTTTTTCAGCTGTAGGATTTCCTTTTTCAGGGACACGATGTCTTCCTGAACCTTGGGAGATTCGGACCCGGACCGCAGCGAAGACTCCAAGCGTTGCTGAGTAGCGGCCAGACGCGGCTCCAGGTTACTGACAATCTTCTGGAGTTCCTGAACCCGGAACATCAGATCCGCCTGCTGGCTGTGCAGGGCGGCCACATCCATTTTGAACTCTTCACGGTCGGTTTTTTGATCGACACTAACGAAGCCGCCTCCGTCACTGATCACACCGCTTTCCTGCTGAATGGCTTCTGCACGTTCCGGCGCGGGTTTCGGCTGGGCTACAGGCGCAGGTTTGTTTTCGGGAACATCAAGGAAAAAATTTTCCTCGTCCGTTAAAACCGGGGCGGCCTCGGTTTTGAGTTGGGGTTGGGATTTCCCTAGCGGCTTGATTTGTGCCAGCACTGGGTCATCTTTGAAAAAATCGTCTTCCTCGTCTTTATTGGCGGCGGGGACGTCTTTAAATTCGGATTCGAATTCTTTTCCAAAATCCTCCTCAAAAAACAAATCCTCATCATCATCACTGGCCCAAGGCATTAAACTACACCCCGAAAGGGTTATAGAAACGATCAGAATGGGTACGAAAGCGATTTTAAATAAGTTTTTGGCAAATACCATAATTCCCCCAAAAAATGGAAAACGGGATTGAAAATTTGGACCCAACCGGAAAAGCCAGGATTTCAAAATTCCTTTGAAACAATCCCCAAAAATTGTAGCAATTTATACAGAGTTATACAATCACTTGGGAACCAGCCTAGCAGAAAACCCGGTTTTAGAACGAATATCCATAACTACCCGCTTGAGAGCGGAAGCCACCTGCTCCATTTCCTCGGCCCGGTTCCCCCGCCCCAGACTGATTCTAATGGTCTGAACCATAAGGTCCTCCGGAACCGCCATCGCCGCCAAAACCTCCGAAGGCAAAACCGACCCGGAACTGCAGGCGGTGCCGGTCGACACGGAAATTCCCTCAAGATCAAGACGAATCATAAGGGTTTGGCCCTCCACCCCATCGAATCCCAGGTACAGGGTATTGGGCAGGTGAAACTCAGGGTGCCCATAAAATCGAACACCTGAAATATAATTCTTAATGCTTTGACTGAGATCGCTCCGTAACTGGATCAAATGCGCCCGATCCGCCTCCAGCCGGGAACGTGCGATCTCCGCCGCCTTGGCCAGGCCAACGATCCCGGGAACATTTTCCGTTCCTCCCCTTCGTTTTTTTTCCTGACCCCCTCCTGTAAGCAGAGGTGCCAGCGGCGGCGTTCCCCGGCGAATATAGAGAGCCCCGACTCCCTTGGGACCGTACATCTTGTGAGCCGAAAGGGAGAGCATGTCCACCGGCAGGTGTTGAACATTCACCGCAATTTTTCCCACGGTCTGAACGGCATCGGTGTGAAACAAGACGCCGCGGGCCCGGGCCAATTCTCCGATCTCTTCGATCGGCTGCAGAGTTCCAACCTCACTGTTGCCATGCTGAAGGCTGATCAAGATGGTGTCGCCGGTAATCATGTCCGCCAGCGCGGCGCAATCGATCCGGCCATGACCATCGACCGGAACATAACCGATGCGGAACCCTTCTTTGCGGAGTTCCTCGCAAGTGTTCAATACTGCCGGATGCTCCACCCGGCTGGTAAGGATGTGGGTACCCTTTGCCTTAAGTGCTCGAGCCGTTCCGGCAATCGCCAGATTATCCGATTCGGTGCCACCGCTGGTGAAGAGGACCTCGGCGGGATGCGCCTCGATCAGCGCCGCGACCTGTTCCCGGGCCTCATCCAGGTGGACCCGGGCGGCCCGCCCTTGGGCGTGGGTGCTGGAAGGATTGCCGAACGCCTCCCGGTACAGGGGAAGCATCGCTTCCAATACAGCCTCGTCCACGGGAGTGGTGGCGTTGTGATCCAGATAAATCGATGGCATGGTTCTTTAAAAGGTTGCTCAATAATCAGATGGGAAAACAGCTCAATTGTCGCTGGAGGCTTTTTTCATACCGGTCTTTTTGAGAGGGACCGGTTCAGGAGGTTTCGGCGCTTCCTCTTCCGTGGAATCCAAATCCAACGCATCCTTGAGCAAACGGATATCTTTTTCCATTTGCGGCAGGCGGTCCAGGACGCATTCGATGGCCTGCGCCATAGGATCCTGAAAGGTCTCTTCCAGATCTTCAAAATCGGATGAAATTCCGGAAAACACCACACGGCCCGGGACCCCGATGACCGTCGAATATTCGGGGACCGACTGCACCACCACCGACCCCGAACCGATTTTACTGTTATTGCCCACTGTAACCGGGCCCAGGACCTGAGCCCCCGCGCCAATGACCACGTTGTCACCGATGGTAGGATGCCGTTTGCCCTTCTTCATGCTCAGCCCGCCCAGGGTGACGCCATGGTATATAAACACATTGTCCCCGATTTCCGAGGTCTCCCCGATCACCACGCCCATGCCGTGGTCGATGAAAAATTTTCTTCCGATTTTGGCGGCGGGATGGATTTCGATGCCGGTCAGCCACCGGACGAGATAGGAAAACAGACGGGCGATCAACTTGATATGGTTTTTCCACAGCCAGTGGTTGAAGCGGTAGGCGATCAGCGCATGCACTCCGGGATAACAGATCAGGACCTCCCAGAAATGCCGGGCGGCCGGATCCTTCGCCATGGCTTCATTAATGTCTTCTTTCAGTTGCGCGAACATTGTTCCAACGGTTCAAATGAATCGGAAAGTACTTGTAGAATTGTATAATATCCCGCTTCCGGGGGCAATGGACAATCACCGGCCCCGAACGGGCGTCATCCGGTTCTCAAGCAGGATGTCCGGCGGGGAGGCCGCCTGTTTAAGGGGCGTTTTTCAGGGTTTCGGAGTTCAATTTGGTATCCGTCTCCGCTTCGTTGTAATCCTTCAACGCCTCTTCCTGGGCTTCCCGGTTGGAGGCGCGGTAGACGCGGATAGTCTCGAAATGGGTTCCCTGTTGCACGCGGATGAGGGACATCCGCATCAATTCCAGGAGGGCCAGGAACGTCACGATGATTTCCTGCTTGGTCCTATTGTCGACAAACAGCGATTCGAAGGTCACACTCTCGTTTTCGTTCAGCGTATCCAACACCCGGGTGATCCGCTCGGAAACCGAAAGGGTGGTGATTTTGATTTCGAAATCTTCTTTAAACGTCCTTTGGCTCAAGACCTGCTTGAAGGCACTGAACAAATCGAACACCGTCGCATCGACGATCACTTCCTCTTCACCCTCCTCGATCTGAATTTCACTGCCCCGTGAAAACAGCTGTTGCCGCTCATACTCCAAATTCCGCAGGTCCCCGGCGGCATGTTTGTATCGCTGGTACTCCATGAGTCTGCGAGCCAACTCGTCCCGTGGATCGGTCCCCTCCTCGCCGTCTTCATCTTCCCCATGGGAAGGCAGAAGGATTTTGGACTTGAGCCGGGTCAGTTCGGCGGCCATCACCAGGTATTCGCCGGCGACATCCAGATTGAGGTCGTTCATCAAATCCAGGTAACTCAGATACTGGTTGGAGATTTCAGCAACGGAAATGTCGTGAATGTCCATCTTCTGCTCCTTGATCAGATGCAGGAGCAGATCGAGCGGGCCTTCGAAAATGTCCAGTTTGAGTTGGTAGGTCACAGGCGGGTTCCAGAAGGAGGGTTTCAAAAACATTACTCGAAGTAATGTACCACCGATCTCCCAGCCGGGCAAGGTCCGGCGCAAATTCCAAACCCGTAATTCAGTCGCTTTTCGACAGAGCCTGTCCTGAACCGGTCGATAAAGTCAGGCGGAAACAATATTCCCCTCCTTACCAAGGAGACCTTTGCGTAAATGTAAAAGAAGGGTGGCACGAAAATGATTCCCCTCCTTACCAAGGAGGGGAAACTGGGGAGGTTATAAGCTCCCCCTTGTAAAGGGGGCTGGGGGGATTCTTCCTTTTGCCTTTGTAGTTGCTCGATTCATCGAGCGGTTTGGAAATGCGCCCCATAAATGGGGCAGCTACAAAACCCTAAAACCCAACCCCACCTGTATCCTCCCCTTAGTAAGGGGAGGAATATTTTAGATCCTGCGTTACGCAAAGGTCTCCTTGCTAAGGGGGGGGATATTTTTGGTCCGGCGTTATGTTGATTTTAAGGTTGCCACCTGCGGTTCGCCGGTTCACCTTGGGGGAAAGGGATGTTAAAGGTTATAAATCGCCCCAGCGGTGCTGGAGCAGGGACAAAATCACCAGCGATACCGAATCCGCTTTCAGGAGCCGGGGACCCAGACTCACCGTGTGAAACCCTTGTTGCCGAAGACAATCGACCTCCTCCGCCGCCCATCCGCCCTCGGGTCCGGCCAGAAAAGCGATGGACGATACCGGATGTTGCGGGGCGATATCCTGCAAACGGGTCCGGCTTTCATCTTCCCAGAACACCAGCTTCAAATCGCAATCCGCCGAATGCCGACAAAACTCTTCCACCGACAATACCGCGGGATGCACCTCGGGCACGCGGGACCTTCCGCATTGTTTGGACGCTTCTTCGGCAATGCGTTGCCAGCGTTGGGTCCGGATGCGTTCCGATTCTTTGGCCAGGCGGGCCACACAACGCCGGGTTTTGAGCGGAACAATCGTGCGCACTCCCAGTTCGGCGGCTTTCCGGACCAGCAGGTCGAAAGCGTTTCCCTTGATCAAAGCCTGCCCCATCGTGATGTCCACGGGCGATTCGGTTTCAAGCGCGGTCCTGGAAAGAATATCGCCGCGAACCGTCCGCCGCTCCACTTCCGTCAAGCGCACCTCGTATTGAAATCCCTCGCCATCGACGACCCCAATGCAATCACCGGGCTTCATGCGGAGCACGGTACGGATATGATTCACGTCGGGACCTTTCAGGGTGACGGTTTTTTCAGAGAAGCCTTCCGGGGCAACAAAAAAACGGCGCATGGCGGTCAGGGTTTTACGGGAAGCGTTAACAATTCGTTCGCGGATCGGATTTCGTAATCGGGCTTCACGTCGGAAGACGACGCTTGGCCGGTGCGATTCAACCAGGCGGCGGGCATTCCCACACTCTGGGCGCCGGCGATATCGGCAGGGATATTGTCCCCGACGAACAGGACCTCCGACGCCTTCAGGTTCAGCCGGTCCAGCGCCAGTTGAAAAATGGAAGGATGCGGTTTGCGGTACGGCACCTCGGAAGAATAAATGGAAAACTCGAAATAAGGATCGAGTCCCATCAACGTCTGCTCATGGTCTTTCATGAATCCGGGATTGGTGGTGTTGGAGACAATCCCCAGGCGCACTCCGGCATCCTTTAATGCCTTCAGAGTCTCTATGATCTCCGGATACACTTTGCGGTGGGAATAAATTTCCGCGTAATAAATTTTCAGCAAATCCTCCATGCGGGCTTTGCCGTCCAGATGGATACCGTTTTGAATCAGCAGAAAATTGAGCACATGATCGAACCGCGCCTCCCGGTGGGTGGGCCGGGAGATTTCGATCATTCCGAAAAACAGGCGGTGGTAGGTGTCATACAGTTTTTGAAAATCGGGAAGCGCGAACCCCTGCTCGCCCAGGTAATCGTACACCCGCTTGAGGGCCGTCTGGTCCTCTTCGTTGACCAGATCGACCAGTGTGTAGGCCCAATCGAATAACACCGCTTTATATTGAAATTTCATTCGATCAAAATTATGTTTTAAAGGACAACATTTGCATTGCACAACCCATAAAAAACCTTAATAAATACAATCATTATTAGCAACTAAATAATATTCGTTGCGCCAAGGCCTTTAAAAGGCTTTACTCAATCAATACCGTCTATTACCCTAAAAAGGTTATGCGATACAAGTATGCCGTATTGGGTGCCGGAAGGCAGGGAGTGGCCGCCGCATACGATCTCGCCCGATTGGGAGATGCAGAAGAGGTGCACCTGTATGACCTCGATCCGGAATCGGCCCTGCAGGGTGCGGAGAGGGTCAATACACTGCTCCAATCTGGGGTGGCCAAGGGCCGGGGTCTGGATGTGCGCGATGCCTCCGCTCTGGTGGCCGCCCTCAAGGGTATCCATTCCACCATCAGCGCCGTTCCCTATGCGTTCAATCTGCCCATTACCGAAGCCGCTATCGCGGCCCGGTCAAATTTGTGCGATTTGGGCGGCCACACCGAAACCGTCCGCCGGCAACTGGCGCTCGGGGACCCGGCCAAGGCCGCCGGAGTCACCCTCACCCCGGATTGTGGCATGGCACCCGGCCTCAACATCAACATGGGCATTCGCGCCATGGATTCCCTGGACGAGCCGGAAAATGTGTTTATCTGGGACGGCGGCCTGCCGCAAAACCCGCAACCGCCTTGGAATTATCAGCTCACCTTTAATTTCAACGGACTCATCAACGAGTATTACGGCGATGCCTGGTTCATCCGCAACGGACAGCCGATTGCCATCCCCTGCCTGACGGAAATTGAAATTCTTAATTTCCCCCAACCGTTGGGCATGATGGAAGCCGCAGTCACTTCCGGCGGACTGTCCACCGCCCCGTGGACGTTTCAGAATCAACTCCGGCGTTTGGAAAATAAAACCCTGCGGTATCCTGGCCACTGGGACCAGTTCAAGGCATTCCAAAACCTGGGCCTGTTTGAGCTGGAGCCGGTAGAAGTCGCAGGACAATCGCTGGTGCCGCGGGACCTCCTCAATGCCCTGCTGGCTCCCAAAATCACGCCGGAACCGCCGGTCTACGACGTCTGCCTGATCCGTACTCAGGCCACCGGCCGCCACAACGGATCACCCGCCTCCTGCACGCTCGATTTTCTGGAAACCTATGATATTGAAACTGGCTTCACCGCCATGGAACAACTCACCGGCTGGCATGCATCGATCATCGCCATCCTGGCGGCACAGGGCAAACTCTCCAAAGGGGCCCTGCCGGTGGAACTGGCGCTGAGAGGCGAACTGTTCGACCAGGAAACCGCGAGGCGCGGGTGGGAAATCAAACGGGAAATGGTTACGAGTCCGGCGGCTTCATAGCCTTACGTAATTCTTTTAGTTCTTCCCCGGAAATGCCCAAAAAATAAAGAATCAATTCCAGGTTGTAGGTACTGATAGAAGCCTGGGCGTGTTGCTGGACGATGGGTTTGGCGTTGAAGGCAATGCCCAGTCCGGCCCGCGCCAGCATGTGGATATCGTTGGCGCCGTCGCCCACCGCCACCACCTGTTGCAGGGAAAATCCTTCCTTTTCAGCCAGGGACACCAGAATTTTTTCCTTGGCCCGGGCGTCGATGATTTCCCCTTCCACCTCACCGGTAACTTTCCCGTCTTGAATCTGCAGTTGGTTGGCGAACCCGTAATCCAGCCGATACTTTTCCTTGAGCCTGGATATGAAAAACTGGAATCCGCCGCTGACGATGGCGATTTTATAATTCAGGTGTTGCAGGATGCGGACCAGCTCCTCCGCCCCCGGAGTGAGCGGCAGGGTTTCGTACAGTTGTTCCATTTGCGATACTGTCAATCCTTTTAAAAGTTTCACTCGCTGTTTGAGAGCGGTGGTGAAGTCGATGTCGCCATGCACGGCCTTTTCGGTAATGGCCGCCAACGGCTCCCCCACTCCGGCCAGCTTGCCCAGCTCGTCGATCACCTCGCATTGCAGGAAGGTCATGTCCGCGTCCAGCACGATCAACCGTTTGTTGCGGTGGAACAGGGTGTCCTCCTGCACCCCGATATCGACGTCGAAGTTTTCCTTGAAATGCAGTAAGGCGGTCAAGATGTCGACATGGGTCATCACCTGCCGGGCGCCGATCACGATTTCCAGCACATGATGGTCTTCATAGTCCAACTGCTCGATGCGGATGATATTGATATCAAGATTGGCCAGGGTCCGGGTCAGTTCCTGGAGGGCCACGGGACCGATCTTCTGTCCCAGCAGGGTGACCACCGACCGGTGTTTGTAAAGCGCTTCCGGCCGCTGCTCCGGGTCCCAGGGATAAGCCACGACTTTCATGCCGGCTGCCACGCCGTACTCTTTCAGGGATTGCTGGAGGTCCTCCAGCGCCTGCGGGTTTTTACTCTCCAGCAGGATAGACAGATTTAATAGCCCGTTGAAAATGAATTGCTTGATGTCGACCACCGGGCATTCGTGGCGCACGATGGCGTCCAGCGCTTCCGCCAGGATGCCCGGCCGGTCCGGCCCGGTGATCAGAATATGGATCTGCAGGATGGGTTGAGGGGAGTCCATGTAATCAGAGCTGGGGATGGTAGCGCCAGCCTTCGCGTTTCTTGCAGGTCCAACCTTCGTTGATCTGAAACGTGGTGAGGCCGTCCAGGGTTTGCGACTCGAACAAGGCTATGACTCCCGGTCCTTCGATGGAATTATGCTTAAGGTGCAGGCGTTTCAGTTTGGGGAGGCATTTCGACTGGGCGAGTTTTTGGAGGCCGGCATCGGTCACCCCGTTTTTATTGAGGTTGAGGTATTGCACGTTGTCCAGAAGTTCACATTGCGCCAGCTCCGCGACACCCTCATCCCCCAATAGGTTGTCATCCAGGTCCAGCCAGCTCACCTCTTTCATACGGGGAGCCTGCCAGAGGAGGCGGGCTTCTTCCGGAGTCAGGCCGAGGCTGGTCAGCATGGCCTGATTGCCGCGCAGGCGTCCTTCAAAAATAGATTCAACGTCTTCAAATTTTGTTCTCTGCACCATTTTCAATTTTTTATAACTTAAATGGGTGTGCGGATAGAGCAAACATATACCGTCAAGTTAACAACTTTCAAACTCCAACCTGCATATTTTCGGATTTATAGGTTTTAACTTTTATTTTTCCAGCTTTTTTCTTGGCTTGGGCAATAGCATAAGCGGATTGCATTCTGTACCATGCGTCTGGGGTTCCGCCAAAAGCCTTGGCAACTCTAATGGCCATTTCTGGAGAAACAGCGCTTTTTCCGTTGACGATATTATTCAAGTTCTGGCGGGTTACGCCCAAAATCTTTGCCCCTTCTGTAACAGTTAGATTATTTGGCTCCAAACAAGAAATGCGGATTGCTTTTCCTGGGTGCTGTGGTTTTTTCATAGGCATTGTAATAACTCCTTACTTAATCCCTCTTAATGATAGTCGGTCATTTCAACGTCAGAAGCTTTTCCATTTTCAAAGCGGAATATAATCCGCCAATTGGCTCTGACTGTTACGCTCCAAATTCCTTTTTTATCTCCTTTGAGCTGGTGCAAATAAAGGCTATGAACATTTATATCCTCCGGGGTTTCTGCTACATCTAAAAGAGAAAGAATAAATTCTACGCGGTCTAGAAGCTTGGACTGTATTTTCCCCCGCTCTCCTGTTTCGTAGAAGCGTTTAAGCCTTCGATCCTTAAAACCCGTTATCATTCTTTAATTGTAAACCGTAAATTGTCACTTGTCAATACTTGGTTCCCCGCGGGCGTTGCTTTGGCGGGTTGGAAGACTCAAGCTTTATTTATTTCTTTCATTCCGGACATAGACTTCATCGCCCAGATGATTGTCATCCAAGTCCAGCCAGCTGATCTCTTTCATACAGGGAGCCTGCCAGAGGAGGCGGGCTTCTTCCGGAGTCAGGCCGAGGCCGGTCAGCATGGCCTGATTGCCGCGCAGGCGTCCTTTAAAAATGGACTCGACATCAGTAAACTTTTTTTTCTGCACCATTTTCAATTTTAATTTTTCTAAAGGGAGTTTCGGAACGGGCGATTGTATCAATTATCTTTAAATTTTTGGGATAAAACTTTTATTTATGGTGGGGTTTAAGCCGCATCTGAATCAGGGTCACGTTCTCAAAACATTTCGGGCATCGGTAGGGGATGAAGAGGGCCATCGTTATTGAGCAGGTTTAGGTTCCCACTCGCGGGCCAGTTTTTGAGCCTCCGCCACCTGAGTTGGCGTCATTCTTTTCTCAGTATCATTTCGACTGTCAACTGCATAATCATGGTCCTTCCCCTGGGAGCGAGAAGCAGATAAGTTGAACCATTTATGGGCCTGAACATTTTCCTGAGGGACTCCCTCACCATTGAGGTACATAAGCCCAAGCATGGCTTGTGCTTCAGCATCCCCCTGTTCCGCAGCCTTGCGGTACCACTTCGCTGCTTCGGCATAATCCTGCGGAACTCCCTCACCATAGAGGTACATATTCCCGAGGTTGAATTGCGCAGCGGCATCTCCCTGTTCAGCAAGAGGTTTGAATATTTCCAACGCTTTCTTAGTCACCAGCTTTATAGGCTTGGATTCCACTTGCCCGTTGGGCGTGAGTTTTCATCAGGGTCTCTCACTGTAAGTTGGGAATGGCCCAATTATATCCCTATGGCCTGAGGTGTCAAATATCTCAGGATTTTCAATAGGCTACGGTGCAGAGTGAAGGCGCCTCGCCTTTATCTCCCTTTATGCTGTGGCTGGATCAGCGTCACACTCTCAAAGCATTTCGGGCATCTGTGGGGGATGAAGAGGGCCATAAATTAACTATTTTACGGTTCTTCCTTTTTTTTCTCGTCGAGCGATTCATCTGAAATATCTGAAAGCTTGCCTATAATTTCCCCTCTCTTTTCGGTAAGTAATTTCATCACTGGTGCTCGCGAAGAGGAGCCCAAATCACGTTCTGCTTCTTCGATGGATTTATTGACCGCATCCAAACTTGCGCTCAAGGCTCCTATAGTGGCACTTTTTTTCATAGCCTCTGCTTGGATAGCGAAAATTTTTGTGGATTTTTCTTGGGTGTCCGCAAGTCTAGCCGTTTCTATTCTTTGCATTTTCACTTCTTCCCGCTGGAGACTTAATTCATCTTTTTGCATAAAAATAGCTATAATCACTCCAGCAAAAGCAAGGCCTGAAAATAAAGAATTCAAAACACCAAAAGAGTCACCAAATAAACCATTTTTTGATAAATCGGGAAAAACGAATAGAACCAAATTAAAACATAATACCCATAGAAAGATCACCCAAACAAATAACACCCAACCTATCTTGATATAAATTCCCTCCTTTTCATTTCTCATCGCGGCCATATCGATATCTCCCTTTAATTTATTTGGGTTACTATCCTTCGACTTGCCGAATTTGTCAATCTTTGATAGATTTAGGTCAGTTACACGAAATTTAAAGGAATAAAAAATGTCTTCTGGTAACAAACCCAACCAAATTGAAAGGTTTTGGAAAGGATATATTTCTGGAACCAATCGCGGGAAGATAATCCTATCTATGGAAGGGTCCGAAAAAACTTTGAGTGGCAACGGAATTCTATTTGACCAACAATACGGTCCTTCCACTTTCAGGCTTTCCGGCTCCATTGAGGGTAGATCTGCCAAGATGAACATGGATGAATTTCAAGGTTTTTTTGGAGTTCCTCCTTTAGATGGGGAAGTCAATTTAACCTTTACTACAGACTATAAGTCCGCAGAGGGAAATTGGAAATCTGATATTGGGACTGCGGGCTCTTTGAAGATTGATTTCTTTTCAAATTCACAGTTTAAATGGATGAGAACTTGGTATTGGAATAAACTCCAAATATTTCTTTCTCGAAATCTTAAAATTTTATATGGCTTATTTTACCTAATAATAATTATTATTAGCCTATCAAGGATAATTGAGATTTCCTTTGTTTTACTAATTCTGTTTTTTACTCCGGGCCTCTATATTTTTAGATATGAAATAAGAGGTTTAATTGAGGCCTTAGGATTAAAAAAAATTGCAGGAGCTGAATTTCAGGAAAGGAAGCCCGCTCTTGCGCCAGCGCCGATACTTTACTCTTCTTTAAGTACCGAAATAGATAAATTTATATATTTAGACGGGTTTTTTGTTCCAAAAACTAAATTGCTTTTACTTTGGTTTGGTGACAAGGAATTAGTGACGGTCGAATCGCTTATCAATTATGCCCGACTTATTGGTATCGCAGATAATAATATTTCAAATACAGCGGAGGCTTTAGAAAATACAAATTGCATAGCTTTTAAAGACGAAAAATACAAACTTTCAGATTTTGGGAAAAAATATATTAAAAAAATGACGGCGCGACTTTAAGTGGATGATACAACCGAGGGACCAAATGGTAACGTTGATATTCAAAAATATTATTAAAAAAAACACCATAACCTCAATATTATTCCTCTTGCTGATAGTTCCACATCCCACATATGCTTGGCATGAAATACTTGGACCGGGGGATAAAATTATATTAAAAAAAGACTACCGCCTTGCCCCCGGACGGACAGTAACCATTTGGAGCGGAGAAACTAAGCATGCGCGAAGAAAATGCGATTTATTCGCATCCGGCAATAATAAAAGAACAATAATTATAAAGTCCGGAAAACAGTATGAAATTAAATCAGCAAAGGAATACGGTGTGGGTCGTGAATTTTTACAGGTAAGTGTGGAAAAGGGGGAATTTGGATTTTCGCTAACTTATGATTGCAAACAATGTTACCTCCACACGGTTCCAAAAGACTGTGGTGGTCTTGTTACCATTATCCATCAAAAAGCAGTGGAATTTTGATAGGGCCTCTAATTTAGTCTAACACCTTACCCAAAACCGCTTCCCCCCTAAAAGAAAAAACCCTGCCCGGACCCGGAGCGGGGCAATAAATGGGCAAAAGGCATATTAAAAGCACCACTTCGCGCAGTTTCCAGCGGGTAGGGTTGAGCCCCTCTTGTAAAGAGGGGCTGGGGTGATTCCTCCTTCTGCTTTTACTTCGATAAAGAGTTATGAACCAGAGGAGAAGTTATAATAGAACCCCCCCCGGCCCCCCTTACAGGGGGGAGGTAGCAATTATTTATCGTCCTTAGGCACATATTTTTTGCCCTTGAGTTCCTTGGGGAGGTAGTCCTGCTCGACGGTGTGGCCGGGGTAATCGTGAGGGTATTTGTAGTCGGTGCCGTAACCGTATTTTTTGGCGTCCTTATAGTGCGCGTCCTTGAGGTGATCGGGGACGGGAAACGACTGGCCTTTTTTTTCGATGTCGCTCAGGGCGGCGTCGATGGCTTTGATGGCGGTATTGTCTTTCGGCGCCCGGGCGATATAGATCACCGCCTGCGCCAGCGGAATCCGCGCTTCCGGCAGGCCGATACGTTCCACCACATCGAACGCCGCGTTGGCCAGCACCAGCGCCATGGGATCGGCCAGCCCGACATCCTCCGCCGCGGTGACCACCAGCCGGCGGGCGATGAAGCGGGGGTCCTCGCCGCCCGCGATCATTTTGGCCAGCCAGTAGATCGCCGCATCGGCATCCGAGCCGCGCAGGCTTTTCTGGAAAGCCGAGGCGTGATCGTAGTGCTCCGATCCGTCCTTATCGTACAACACGGCGGTGCGCTGGATGATGCCTTCGATCACCGGCACGCCGACCGGCGGCGGGTTCTCCGCATTCTGCTCCAGTTGAGACATCGCCGCCGCCTCCAGAACGTTCAACGCCCGCCGGGCATCGCCGTTGGCATGGCTGATGATCAGATCCACCGCGGCTTCATCGAACGCCACCGGCTGGCGGCCAAGACCGTGAACCGTGTCCTTCAAAGCACGTTCGATGATATGGCGGATATGTTCGGCGATGAGGTATCCCAGACGGAACACCTGGCAGCGGGAGCGCAGGGAGGGGATGACTTCAAACGACGGGTTTTCGGTGGTGGAACCGATCAAACGAATCGTTCCGTTCTCGACATAAGGCAGAAGGGCGTCCTGCTGGGCTTTGTTGAAGCGGTGAATTTCGTCGATGAACAGAATCGTGCGGCGTTTGGACTGCGACCAGTTGCGTTTGGCGCGGTCGATGATTTTCCGGATATCCGCCACCCCGGCATTTACCGCGCTGATCTCATGGAACTCGCTCTGGGTGATGCCGGCCACGATGCGGGCGATCGTGGTTTTGCCGGAGCCCGGCGGTCCCCACAGGATAAAAGACAGTCCGACATCCTTTTCGATCAGCCGCCGGATCGGGCTCTTCTCGCCGAATAAATGCTCGTGCCCCAGCAAATCGTCCCAGGACTCGGGCCGTATGCGGTCGGCCAGGGGCGGTGGCGGTGAGTCGTCGGCTGGATTTTCAAATTCCGGGAACAGTTCCATCATTCCTTTTTTATATCAAAGAACGGCTGAAATCCCAAGGATTCTAAAAATCTCTTGATTTAAGCGTGTGAATGCCCCGGCGCATGGGCTCGATGGCTACAAACAGGGAGAGCACTATGACGAGGGTATAAAAGACCGTGACTTCCCAGCCCAGGAATGCCTCCAGCAGAAATTTCTGTTTGAAATGAAGGTACATGGGGCGCGCCCCCAGCACCACGACCAGTCCCACGTAAATCAAACTGGAGATCATGAACAATATCCCGCCGGTGCCGCCGGAAATTTCCGAAACGTTTTCGTAATCGAACTTGGGGTACATGGCCCCCATGCCGATGGCCATGCCCACCACACCGACGGTGATCAGAAACACGCCGGCCACCGAAACCTTCATGACGTAGGGGTCCACCTCCAGCAGTTGGTTCGAGACGATCACCAGAAACTCGCCCACAACCAGAAGCGGCGGCAAAAACATCAGGTATTTGCCGATCAGAAAACTTCGCATATCCACGGGGGAGGTGTAAATGGTCCACATCTTTTGACCCTCCATGCTGGTGGCGGAAAAAACGAAACGTGCCGCCAGCGCCGCCAGCACGAAACCCACCAGCCCCACATTCAAAACAGAAACAATGTTTTTGAGGATCAGGTTGTCGAGCGGCAGGTTGGTGATATTGAAAATATAAACCACCACCAGAGCGGCCAGGATAAATATCTGCGACCATTGCGAGGGGTCTCGCATGAAGATGAGCATATCCTTGATGAGAAGCGCCCGCTGACCCTGGGACAAGGGCAGTTTCCCGATGAAGCCGGATTGCGCTCCTCTGCTTTTCATCACTTGACCGCGGGGAGCGTTTTTCACCTCCTGAAACGAACGCCACCCTTTAAAATAAATTTTTTGGCTGATCCACAGGAACAGGCCGCCCATCGCCAAAGCCGCGCCGTAAAGATAGGCCAACTGCTCCAGAGCCATGGCGGTTTTGCCGTCGGCCCATCCGGAAATTCCGAGTGTCATCCAGCTGTTGGGCAGAAATCCGAATTCCGGAATCTTCAGGCTTTCCACAAAGGCCATGATCGCTTCGTCGGAAACTTTCTTGTCATAAAACTTTTCCGGCGACAGGAAACGGAAAAACATCACCATCCCCGCCAGAAAGAACAAACCCAAAAAGGAGAGCACCTGGTAGGCTTTGTCGGTCGGAAAATAACGCATCAGAAGCATGATTCCGAAAATGCCCACGAGAGTGGGAGTGATCACAAAAGGTGGAAAACTGGCCAGGAGGTAAACATAGTATCCCGAGTCCACCTGAAAATAGTTTCCGTAGGCGAGGAAAATAGGCAACGCAAAAATCAGCACCACCCAGGAAGCGTTGATCAGGGTCTGCACGAAACGCGTAATGATAATGGAACCTTTCCGCACCGGCTGGGAATGCAGAAAATCCAGGTCGGAGGAAATGTAGTAAATGGACAAGGAAGCGATGATGGCGGAAAACAACACCATCACGAACAGGGTGAGGAAAATAACATTCAGCAACTGAAAGATCAACTCCTCGCCCACCTTGAAGGGCAGTTCGTCCAGGTAACGGATCATCCGGAAGAAAAATGCATAATTCGCGGCGAAGAACAGACTGCCGAGAATCAGGATCAATCCCCACCGGGTCCATTTGTCGGGAGCGGGATGCACGCAGTGGTTCTTTAGAAACAACCACCGTATCCGCAGGAGTTTCCAGGTTTCGGTTAACGTGAGCATAGACAAAGGGGCTTTCTGAATGTTCGTCGGGTTCGGGAGCAGTGTTATCCCGTCTATTCAGGATAAAGGGTTTTCGCCCATTGAACACAAATTAAATCCATCCAACGGCGGTCTCCAAAAGCGTTCTTTTTCCGGGAGATATAACCCATGTGCCCGCCGCATTCCGGGTCGAGGAAGCGGACGCGAGGCCCCAGACGCGCATCCTGAAAAACCCGGCGAGGGATGAAGGGGTCGTCCTGCGCGCAGAGAATGGTGGTGGGAATGGCGATCTCCCCTAAAAATTGTTTGGCACTGCAGGCTTCGTAATAGGCTTCCACATGAGGGTAACCGGCAGCGGGAGCGGTATACTCCACGTCAAATTCCCAGATGGTTCGGGCATGATTCGCGGGAAGAAACGCTTCCGGGTGACATTCCGCCATGGCCGCCACCTGCCGGTTCATCAGGTTGAGATAATAATTATTGAACATCCGCGCCCAGGGTCCTTCCGAAATCTGACGGCTGGCCACCTTCAGGTCGATCGGAGGATTCACCGTAAATGCGGCTTCGACATTTTGGGGAATCGCCCGGCCCTCCCCCAGGTATTTCAGAAGAACGTTGCCGGTGAGGGAAAATCCCATGAGCAACAGTTTTCGCGCAGGGTCCCGGTCAACGATATATTCGACCGCACGCGCCAAATCCTCACTGGAGCCGCCGTTCCATAACCGGTCGCATAGCCCGATGCCGGGACCGCTCCCGCGCTGGTTCATCATGAACACGCCAAACCCTTCTGCGAACAGTTTGGAGGCGACCCGGCGCATATAACCGGACTCGCTGCACCCTCCCATGCCGTGGCTCATCAGCACTGCGGGAGCGGAGGCCTCCGGCGCCTCCAGTTCGTACATCAACAGCAGGTTGTTGGGGTCGAGGGGAATCCGGTGCAGTACTCTTCGCGGAAGACCGGGATCGCGGGTAAACCGGGAGCCGATGATGGTCTGGGCAATCGGCCCGCGTATCAGGGGATGGGGATTAAAGGGTGTATCAAGACTGTCCATGACCGTCCATTTTGCCGGAGCCCTTCACGGGGCCCGGGAAAGGGAGTAAAAAGCTCAATTATTGAAATAATTATTCCATTCAGAGTATCTATATAGGGAGCGTTGCAGGGGCGCTTATCCAAATTACTGGAGTGCGGCGGATTTCGCAATAAAAACCGGGACGGAACCCGGTAACATGGGGCCTTGACGGGCCTCGAGCACCCTGATAGATTTGCCCCATGAGTTGCATAACATTATCGTTAACTATGAATACCAATAACCGAAAAAACCAATGGCGTTCCTTGGCCGTTGGATTCTGGACTGTAGCGTGTGTCCTGCTGTGGACGGCGACCGCGCCGGCCGGTCCCAGTCATGAAAACTCCCTGCGCAAAGCCACCGCGCTGAGCCAGGCCGGGAACTGGCAAGCGGCGATTGAGGAATTTCAAAAAGCCCTTAAGGAAAATCCCGGGGACTCCGTTACCCAGGCCAATCTGGGCGTGGCACTCAGCCGTGTGGACCGTCACAGGGAGGCCCTACTGGCGTTTCAGAAAGCGCTGGAGATGGGCTACGACAGCGCCACCTTCCGCTATTTCCGCGGGCTGTCGCTGGCTAAATTGAATCTTCTCGAAGACGCCGCCCGGGAAATCGAAACCGCTCTTAAAAAAGATTCGCGCATGGTGCATGCCGATTACGATCTGGGGTTGATCTATCTGCAACTGGGCCGGGAAGACAAGGCCCGCGAACGGGTCAAAATCCTTTACAAAAGAAACTACAAGCTGGCGAAAAAACTCCACGACCAAATCCCGCTTGATTATAAAATCACTTCGGTCGATCAGGGCGGCGCGTTAAAGGGCCGGGTCAACCTGGTCGGGCGGGTGCCCAAGCCCCGGGTGTTTCATCTGATTCACGCGCCCAACATCGAATACTGCTCCCGCATCTCCGACGGCCAAGGCCACCGCATTCTATACGATTTCACGGTTTCCCAGGCGGGAGGACTCAAGGACACCGTCATCGCCATCCAGGGAATCAAGAAAGGCAAACCGTTTCCGCGCAAAATGCAAACCCTCCGCCTCCACCGCTGTCATGTCAATCAATATGTGATCGGGATCAGGAACGGAGAAAATCTCCTGGTGGAGAATACGGACCCCATCAAGCACGAAATCGCCACCTATGAAATTTACGGGTCGCACCGCAACCAGATCAGCCATAAAAGCGTGTTGCCCCTCCATTCGCAGGTCCGTTCCGCTTTCATCAAACCCGGCGCGCCGGAGTTCATTCTCAAGTGCAACCTGCACCCCTTCCTGCAAACCCGGGGCTACATCATCGACAACCCCTACTTCGCCATCAGCGATACCGAGGGACATTTCAACATCGAAAACATTCCGCCCGGCACCTACGAGGTCACCGCCTGGCATCCTTTCATTCCTATTCAGAAAGGCACCCTCACCATTGAAACGGGAAAAACTGCGCAGTTGGATTTTACGTTCAAGGGGGAAGACGCCCGGCGCAAGCTTTACCAAAACGACACCAAGGGGAATCGCTTCAACACCTGGTTCGACAACAAGAAAACGTTTTATGGCGGCCTCAGGAAAGACGATCCGGTGGAAGTCCTGCAATACTTCGACAACAGCGAGCGCTACATCGGGGATTTAAATCCCTATTAATCTCTCCGCATCTCCAAATTTCTTAACAGGCTTAGAAAACGTCTACCGGCTGGCTTTAAGAACGAGGGTTTTCAGGTGGTGGAGACGTTGCGCTTTCTGGGCGGCGGCGCGGGCATTCTCCGCGGTCTGGTAATCTCCCAAAAAGACCCGGTACCAATGGCCCTTGGTTTTGGACACCTCGACACTCATCACAAAAGCGGAATACCCTTTCCGCTTAAGCGTGGATTCCAAAGCGCGGGCTTGCGTTAATTTTCGGAAGGAACTGACCTGCACCAGATACGGCTTGCGCGATTGAGCGGATGGCACGGCCCGCTTGGCGGAACCAGAGGGAACCACGGGAGTCATCAACCGCTTGGCGGGACCGGTTGAAGCGGTGGGAGGGGTCACCCTCTTCTCTGGCTTTTCCTTCATCAGGTCGTCCAGCTTCCTGATGATATCGTCATAGGTGTCACTCGACTTGCTGGAACCGCCATCCGGTTCCTTGTAGGACGCCAGAAGGATGCGCGGCTGGTCGATAACCTTTTCCACCTCGTCCACCCAGGAATGAACGGTTTTCTTCATGACTTTGATTTTCCCGTCCAAGTCCACATAGCGTTCCAGATCCACGGCCACCAGAGTTTCGAAAAAGGTGTAGTCGTATTGCTTCACTGGAGCCGGAACCACGTCTTTGATTTTTCTAAAAAAAGATCGGGGTTTGAAGGCGCGGTCCTTCTGCACCATCTGGACGGGTTCCCCGGATTCGTCCTCTAAAAACGAGAACAAATTATTCTGGCCGGCGTGGTACATGCCCCACCCTGCCAGGCCCAACAATCCCAGAAACACCAATTTTTTCAGAAATCCCATTGCCCTACCCCTGCCATGAAAAACGTAAATAACTCCCGGGAACTACCGGAGGAAAATTGATATTCAAATTATACCAATTTATTCAATAGTTTACAGTATTATTTTTGTGGGGTCAAGGGACCCGAAAAAGCCGGGCGAGGGCGGGCGGGATTCACATCTTCTCGGGGACCGAAACCCCAAGGATCGAAAGGCCACTGGCGATCACGTTCCGCAGGCAATCCAAAAGCAACAACCGCGCCAGGGTCCTCTCCCGGTCCTCGGTGACGATGCGGTGCTGTTTGTAATAGCTATGGAAGATGGCGACCAGCTCATGCAGGTAAAAGGCGATGCGGTGGACTTCCAGCGTCAGGGCGCTTTTCTCGATGCACTCCCGGTAGGCCAGAATCTTTTTGATCAGGGCAAACTCTTCGGCTTCCTTCAACTGCGAGAGATCGGTGGTGTCCAGCTCCGGAAAGGGAACCTTCTGTTTCTCGGCGGTGCGGAACACACTGCAGATCCGGGCATGGGCGTATTGAATATAATAGACGGGGTTTTCAGGCGACTCCTTCTTGGCGAGATCCAGGTCGAAGTCGAGGTGGCTGTCGGCACTTCGCATCAGGAAAAAGAAACGGGTGGCATCGATCCCCACCTCCGCCACCACATCGGACAGGGTTTCAAACTCCCCCGAGCGGGTGGACATGGAAACCTTCTTCCCGCCCCGTTTCAGGGCCACGAACTGCACCAGCAGGATCTTGAACACCTCCTCGCCATACCCCATGGCTTTCAGCACCGACTGCATACGCGGCACATAGCCGTGATGGTCCGCCCCCCACAAATCCAGAATGAGATCGTACCCGCGGTCCACCTTGTTCTTGTGATATGCGATGTCGGAACAGAAATAAGTTCGTTCGCCGCCCTGCTTGATGATGACCCGGTCGGCGGCGTCCTGGGATTCCGAAATTTTGACCCAGGTGGCGCCGTCTTTTTCATAAACGAAACCCTTGTCCCGGAGCCAGTTGATGGCGCGGTTCACCGAATCGTCCTCATCCAGACTGGCCTCGCTGAACCAGCGGTCGAATTCCACACGGAATTCCTTCAGGTCATTGCGGATGCCCTCGAGAATCGAGTCCTTCGAAAATTGCCGGAAAAAAGTCAGCGCGTCCTCATCGGGTTTGTCAAGGTGACGGGTTCCGTCCTGGTCGATAACCTGCTGCGCGATGTCGCGGATGTAGTCTCCCTTATACCCATCGTCGGGAAACGTCACCTTATGGCCCGCCAGTTCCTTGTAACGGAGCCAGGTCGAACGTCCCAGCATGTTCATCTGGTTGCCGACGTCGTTGATGTAATACTCGGTGGACACATCGTACCCGGCCATGTTCAGGAGACAGGACAGGGCGTGCCCCACCGCCGCGCCGCGGCCATGGCCGACGTGCAGGGGGCCGGTCGGGTTGGCGCTGACAAATTCAACGAGCACCTTTTTATTTTGGCCGACGTCGGACCGGCCGAAATCCCGTCCCTGCTCGACGACTTCCCGCAACCGCTTCCGGAAAAAGTCGGCGGACATTTTGATATTGATAAACCCCGGCCCTGCCACCTGCGCCGAATCGATCGCATCGTTCCCGTCTTTTAAAAACCCGCAAATCACCTCGGCGATCACTTTCGGGTTTTTCTTTTCCGAACGCGCCAACTGCATGGCCAGGGTGGTGGCGAAATCTCCCAGGGTTTCATCCTTGGGCTCTTCGATGATGATATCGGGCGTCTCCGCCAGATTCAGGTCACCCTTTGCCCGGGCCCGGTCCAGGGCGTCCGAGATCAATTGTTTTACCGTTTCCTTCATGGGTCTCGTCACCAGGACAAAGGTTCGATTTCAGTTTTCAGACAAATGGTAAAACCGCTGAGGGGATGAGAATAAAGAAATAAAAAGAAAGGATTATTTGGATTGTTCGCGGATGGTTTCGACTTCAGCTTCCATCTCCTTTTCCAACCGTTCTTTTCCTTCCGCGAATTCCTGTTTCAATGTTTCAGATTCCGAGTGCAACAGCTCCGGCGGGGTCTGCTCCTCCAGGTGTTTCAGTTTGTACTGAAGGGTGACATCCTTGTCCGCAATTTTTGCTTTGCACTCTTTGCGAATCTCGGCGATCTGCTCTTTTTGCTTGGCGGTCAGTTTTTTCCGTTTTTTTCCTCCAGGAAGCAGTTTGTCGGACTTTTCCAGACTGATTTCCCAGGCGCTTTTCAAACCGGACATGGCGTCTCTCCAAAATTTTTGATTGATTATAAAGCAAGCCGGAAGGTCTAACAAATCAAAAGATAACAGATTTCCCAGCGGCGGCCCGATACATTGCCCATTCCAGTTTTAACCCGGTGTTGGTATACTGGGAACTCATGAGGCTTTTGAGAGAACCCGGAAGCCAAACCGGGACAGTGGCCTCCTGTCTACCTTCAACTTTATATTTCAATCATTTAAAGGGGATTGACAGAATAACATCTTTTGTTATTCTGTGAGACATGGTACCGACCACCGAGCGCGCACTTCTACTACGGCAGTTGAAGAACTACCTGCTTTTTCTCAAGGAATCGGGCCATACCCATATTCCTTTGAACCATGAGCTGAGCGAATTACCCGTAATGGCCGTCCCGACCGGTTATTTTCAAGACCGCTCCGCTGAACCCTCGGAATCCCGGATGACCCAGGACTCACTTTTTTCAGAACCTCAGGATCACCCCGAAGAATTACTTTCACTCGCGGCGGTGCGCGAGGATTTGGGCGATTGCCAGCGTTGCAAACTGTGCGAAAACCGGCAGACCATCGTTTTCGGTTCGGGCAATCCCCATGCCGATCTGGTGTTCGTCGGCGAAGGACCGGGAGCCGATGAGGATGCACAGGGCCTGCCCTTTGTCGGCCGTGCCGGCAAGAAGCTGACGGAAATCATCGAAAAGGGAATGCTTCTCGACCGGGAAAAGGACACCTACATCTGCAATATCGTCAAGTGCCGGCCTCCCGGCAACCGGGATCCCGAACGGGACGAAGTGGCCGCCTGCAAACCGTTTCTCATCAAACAACTGAAGGCCATCCGCCCCAAAGTCATTGTCGCCCTGGGCAAACCCGCCGCCAGCACCCTGCTGGGCCGCAACGTGGCCATTACCAAGGAACGCGGCACCTGGCATGAGTTCGAGGGAATGAAACTGATGCTCACCTATCATCCGGCATACCTCCTCCGCGCGTACACGCGGGAAAACCGGCAGGCGGTGTACGAGGATATGCAGAAAGTCCTGGAAGTCCTGAACGCATGAAGTCCGCACAGGAAGCCGTCGAACGGCTGAAGAAAAACATCGAATCCGTCATCATCGGCAAACCGGAGGTGATCGAGCAGGCCATTATCGCGTTGATCGCGAAAGGCCATTTGCTCATCGAAGACGTTCCCGGCGTCGGTAAAAGTTCGCTGGCCTACTGCCTGGCGCATTCGGTCAATCTCGATTTCCGGCGCATTCAGTTCACCAACGACATTCTTCCATCCGACATTGTCGGAGTGTCCATTTACAATCAGAAGGAAGGCACCTTCCATTTCAACAAGGGACCCATTTTCGCGAATCTGGTGCTGGCGGATGAAATCAACCGCTCCTCGCCGCGCACCCAAAGCGCTCTGCTGGAAGCCATGAACGAAAAGCAAGTGACGGTGGACAACCAGACCTATGAACTGGAGGATCCTTTTATAGTAGTCGCCACTCAGAACCCGATCGAGAGTCACGGCGCGCATCCCCTGCCGGAATCTCAGCTCGACCGTTTCATGATGTGCATTTCCATGGGCTACCCGGCGCCCGGCGACGAACGCAAACTTCTGACCCAGAGGTCTCCCAGCCAGAATATCCGCGACATCGATGCGGTGTTGGACAAGGCCGACGTTCTGGACCTCCAGCGCCAGGCGGAAGCGGTGAAAATCGAACCGGTGCTGACCGATTACATCTTGAACGTGATCACCGCCACCCGCGAGTCCCCGCATCTGGCTCTGGGCGTCAGTCCCCGGGGAGGCCTCATCCTGCAACAGGCGGCCCGGGCGCGGGCTCTGGTGTACGGTCGCGATTACTGCATTCCCGACGATATCAAGCAATTGGCGATTCCGGTGTTGTGCCACCGCGTCATCCCGGAGTCGCGCCATGGAACTCACAAACGGGCCGTGTCCGACACCTCCGCCATAATTACGGACATTATGGATCAGATGGAAATCCCCGTTTAGTTTGTCATTGTTCAACCTTCACACACTGGGGCGCCTTGCAAAAGAAACTCGATTACAAACCGGTCTTCACCCTTTCCTATTTCAATCGGACGCTCCAGGTGACGCGCGAGGGCGGCGGGTTTATCGTTCTATTGTTCGGGGTGGGGCTTGGCGCCATCAATACCGGCAATAATCTGCTGTACCTGATTCTCGCCATGTGTTGCAGTTTTATTGCCGTGTCGGGGGTGCTGTCCGAGCAGACCTTTAAAGGAATATCCGTTCAGGCCTCATTGCCCAAAACGATTTATCCAGAGGACTCCTATCCGCTCAACCTGAAAATCTCCAATTCCAAAAAAAGAATCCCTTCCTATTGTCTGCATGTGGAATTTCCGCAGGATCCGAAAGGGCGTTACCACATCGGGCCCTCGGCTTATGTGTATCAGCTGCCTCCGCGGTCGTCCGTGGACCGGTGCCTGATCTTTACTGGACTCCAACGCGGCCCGGCACGGATACTGAGTGTCCATTTGAAGACCAGTTTTCCGTTCGGATTTTTCGTCAAGACTAAAACCCTGCGGATCCATCTGGAGACGCTGATTTTTCCGATCATCAAAGAGGTGATTCTGCCCTCTCCTGAAGAATATTCCCAGGAGGGCGAAGGAACGATCGGCCTCGCCGGTGACGATTTGTATTCGATCCGGGAGTATCAACCGGGCGACCCGATGGCGGCGGTGCACTGGAAATCCAGCGCTAAAACGGGAGCGCTCCGGGTCAAGGAGTTTTCCAAAGGAGGTCTGCACAACTACACGCTGTTCCTCAATATCCTCGATCCACAAACCAATGCCATCGTCGGACCGGAAACTCTCGAAAACCGGGTATCAGAAACCGCTTCGCTGGCGTATCATCTGATCCGGCGGGGAGACGAGGTGAGTTTGAAGACTCCCGAAATGCAAACCCCGTCCGCCAACACGGAAACCCACCTGGAGCACATTCTGAAAATTCTCGCCCGGGTCGGGTACGACAATTCCAACTGATTCGCCAACCGTTATGCCAACAAAAAGAACCGTGGTCGGGGTGATCGGATCGGGGACCGATGATCATTTGCAAATCACAGAACCCATCGGGCGATGGCTTGCCGGGCAAGATTGTGACCTGATCAACGGCGGCGGCGGGGGCATCATGGCCGCGGTTTCCCGGGCCTTTGCCGAAACTCCGAACCGAAAGGGAAACGTGATCGGGGTGATCCCCGCTTCCGGACCCTGCGACACGCCGGCCGCGCGGTCGGCTTACTCTCCGCCGGACGGTTATCCCAACCCGTGGGTGGATATCCCCGTCTACACCCATCTTCATCTTTCGGGCCCCTCGGGAAAAGAAACCGCCAGCCGTAACTCCATCATCATTCTTTCGTCAGCCGTTGTGGTCGCATTTCCCGGCGGCGAAGGGACGCGTTCGGAAATTCAACTGGCGCTGGAATACGATAAACCGCTGTTGGTCCTCAACCCCGATCACGAATGGGACGAGTTTAAAGACACTCCGGCGGCGATGGCGGCGAGTGCCGACGAAGCTCTGGCGTGGCTGGAGAAAAACATTTCAACGGCGGGATAATGCGCGGTTCAGGGTTCTATTTTTCCCTGGGCATTGATTTTAAGAACCTTGTCCCCTTCGGCGTGTTTGCCGGTGGCCCGGAAGCGGCCCTTCGAACCGTCGATAATCTGGATGTCCATCCCTTCCAGTTTCACAAAATTGAAGGGATCCTGAACCATTCTTTCGAGTTTGCAGTCCCCGACTACCTTTTTGATTCCCGTAGCCTTGGTGACTAATCTTTGCGCGATCCCTTCGGCCCAATAACGGTTGCACGCCCTGTGCAAATCCTTCAAATTGCCCTCGGCCTTGAGGTTGTAATAATCCGCCTTGAACGGGCTGGTTCCCGGATACACCAGGTAAGCGATCACCGCCAGAACAATCGCAATGATCACCGCGGTTTTCCCGCTTTCGTTCTGCAAGGTTTTGACATTCATCTGCATTTACACCTCTTCAAGTGAAAAATTATTGCGTTGTCAGGAAACGCTTTCCCCTTTTGCGCCGATGGTCGTCGTCTGGGTTCCTTTTTTATGTTTGGCGGTGGCGGAAAACCCATCCCGGGTGCCGTTGTTGATGGTGATCACAACATCTGTGTCGTGGATGAAATTGTAGGGTTTTAAAACGGCGGTCGCCAGATCGCATTCCGCCGCCGAACCTTTTTTATTCTTATTGGCCGACGACACATTATGTTGTCCGCCGGCGGCCCACACCAGCGAACAACTGCTGTGTAATTTTTTCAACTGGGTCTCGGCTTTGAAATTGTAATAATCGTCCGCAAACGGGCTGGTTTTGGGATGGAGCAAAAAGGCGAGCACCGCCATTCCCACCAGAAAAATGACCACGTTGGTTTTGCCCTGTTCATTATGGATGGCGTGAAATGTACCAAACATCTTGCGTCTCCTCATCACGAAAACATGGGATGGATCCTTATATTCAGTATAAAGGTAAAAGGAGCCGCTCAAGCAAATAAATCTTATTGAAAAACCAGGGGTTTCAGCGCTTCAAAATGCGGATGGAAAAATATTTTTTGGGAATGGTGACGTCGAATTCAATTTTGTCGAACATGTAGGTGGTCTGGGTGTTTTTCTTCAGCATATCGTGGAAGACCATCTTCCGGGGAAACAGCCGGTTTCCCACGCGCCGGTATTCCCTGAAGTAAATGAGCTTGAGCAGTTTCCCGCTTTTGGCATACGCTTCTTGCTTGAGCACGATTTTCCTAACCGGGTCAGCCCAGATTTTCAGAATCTGGTAGGTCTTGGTTTTCTTCCTGGCCTTGAGCGTCATCACCAGGGTTTTCACACCTTCCAACTCTTCTTCGCCATCGATGGTCCCGGTATAGGCTTCGCTTAATTTTTCATCCTCCATCATATCTTCGTAGGAAAGATCGCTCCCCATCATGGATTGCCGTAACATATGCCCGGCGATCAGAATTTTCCTGTCAGTTTGCGGCGTATACATCCAAAGCTTTTTGTCCAGTTTCAGCATTTTGGTTCCGCGCTCTCTGGGCGGGGATTTGTAATAACTGTAAGAGCGCGTGACACCCTCCATCCAACTTTCCATGGCCAGTTCCCTGATCCGCCGGCCGTTGTCAATGATCAGGCGGCCGTCGATATACTTGGTGGTGGCCCACATATTGTTGTCCACTTCAACCAACAGGCGAAAGGCCTTCGTATCTTCTGTCTGGCTGCGTTGTGGTAACAGCAAAAAACCAATGAGGGTTAATAAGAAAGCCGAGCAAAGGAACCCTTTCAGGATATTTTTCTTCATCCCGCCTCCAATTCACGAAACAGGTTGGCTTCCGAGCGTTGATAAATAGCGAGGTTGGCGATGAGGTTTCCCACGACGCTGGCCGCGATGCCCGGGATCACCGCAAACACAAAGGCTTTATAGCTGAACTGGGCGCGCATCACGTCGTTAAGCATGATCCCGGTTTGTTCGAACATGGAGCCCATGCTGATTCCCACCTCCTGTAGATAGTACACGATCCCGCCTCCGATCAGGCATCCTGCGGCGGAGCCCATAACACCAATCATCAGCGCTTCCATGGCCATTAGAATCATTAACTTGCCATGCGTTTCTCCCAAGGCAAGCAAGAGCCCCATTTCACCGTAGCGGTGCACACCGTTTAAAAGTCCGGCATTCCAAAGAACCAGGACCATGATGAAGGTAAAAACACCGACCACGACTTTCTTGACCAATTCAAACTTGACCGCCAACTCCCGCAGGTTTCTCTGATCGAGGACGGATAAAACGATTGGTTCGTCATCCGAAGCCCACTCCCGGGGCGGATTTTGTTTGAGCGCGGAAAGGTTTTTTATTAAATCCTCTTTGAGGCGATCGAATTTTTTATAGCTTACACTCCGTGGTAAATATCCCAGGATGTCGGTAACCATATCTTCCATATAAAACGTTCGCTGGGCATCGGCCAAGTCGATCAGAGCCATTTTCTTGTCCATGGCCGTTATACCGAACCGCATCAAGCCAACCACCTTGTAGTTATCGGTGGCCATACCCCCGTCGAAGTTCTGACCCAACAAAGTAACGGTATCACCCAGTTTCAATTCCAGAGCTTCGGCCAGTTTGTACCCCACCAGCATTTCCATCGGCCGCGAAGGGATCACTCCTGCGACCAGCGATTGTTCCAGGCCCAACCGCTCGCGTTCGGGGGAATTTTTATCCAGCATTTGGATGGCCATGCCGATCACGGGAGTCTGGCTTCGAGTTTCGCCTTTTTCATCGGGGACATCCATGATCGCCCCCCACCGTATCCGTGGCGACCACTCGATTCGCGGGTCACCATTATTCTCCAACCATTGCAGGGTTTTGTTCTGGGCGGCCAAGGAACGGTCGAGAGGAATCAGATGTTCTTCATCATAAAACGGTTTATTGACAAATCTCAGTTGGCCGGTATCCAGCTTGGCGGTGATTTCAAGCATGCCGCCGAAAACCCCCTCCATGAACCCCAAAAGAAAAATCAGCAGGGTCACCCCCACGGTGACCACGATAAACGGAAATAGGGACCGGGTCTTGTCGCGCATGATTCCTTTCAGTATCCAGCGGATCATGTGATGGCCCTGCCTCTCAGCGCCTGGGTGGCGTCCAACATCGAAATTTTCCGAACCGGGGCCCAGGCGACAAAAATCATGATGGCGACAATGATAACTGCGGACAAAATGACTTCAACCGGATCAATCTTGAGAAAAATATTTTCACGTATGGGAATATTGGTTTCCGAAAGATGGGAAACATCCAATCCCACACTCTGGAACCAGGTAAAGATAATGGTTCCCAGAACCAAAGCCACGCCCACCGCAGAAATCGCCGCCAGACTTCCCTCAACCGTAAATAAACGGACAATTCGGGCTGGGGGCATGCCAAAGGCCATCAACATGCCGATTTCACGCTGGCGTTTGAAAATGTTCAGGTATTGGGTATTGAAAACGCTGATCCCGGCCAGAAAAATAAGAATGATCCAGATAATGACCGCGAAACGCCGGTCATTCTTGATCATGTCCAGAATATCTTTCAGAAGAATTTCAGGCGCCTGAAACTCCGTATTGGCGATGGCTCCCTGAAATTGTTTCACGGCGATCCAGGAGACTTCCTGTTCGCGATGGGTGATCTTGCGGAGATGGTCGAGCCGCAACCATACCACGCCCTGGTCCAGCCGCACATTGACCAGAGGGACCACATCCACCACTTGAACGTCCAACGCATCCACCGCGCCGAATCGGTCCCGCCATTTCATGACTACATAATCACCCAGCTTGAGGTGGGATTTATCGGCCATCTGCTTGCCGATGATGATGGGAATAACATCATCAATCGGCGCATTCCATTCCTCCAGTTTGTCAAAGGGGAGATCGAGGAGGGTTTGCTGCATCTCCATACCCCGCAATTGCACCGGGAACAGGCGGCGGTTGGGGAAAATGTGTCCCTGAAGAAGCAACACTTCCGCTTTATCCGTGGAAGGAAGCGAGGAAAGAATGCCGGGGGTCTTGAAGGTTTGATCCTCCCATTCCGTGGGGGAAAGAAGATCAAACTCAGGCGCGCGGTAATGGCCGCCGGCAACATCCGTGGTCACCATATTGTGAATCGCCTGATCCAGAAATCCATTGTACAAGGAAATATTGAAAACCACCGCTACCATAGTCAGAGCCGTCACCAACACGTTCAGAAACGCCCGCATTCCCTGCCTTAAAAAGTTTTTAAGGGCCATCTGGAAAATCACGCCAAATACCCTTCAGGTTGGTTGCTCTTGTCCCACTCAATCGTGCCGTCCTCCAAACGTACTTCCCGCCGGACGTATTTAGTTACCTTTTCATCATGCGTACAAAAAATAAATGCGGCCTTGAAATCGCGGTTGAGCTTCAACATTAATTCAAGAATATGGTAAGAGTTTTCAGCATCCAGATTGGCGGTCGGCTCGTCCGCCAGAACCAGCGAGGGGTCTTTGATCAACGAGCGGGCAATGGCGACGCGCTGGCACTGGCCACCGGAAAGTTCCGTGGGTTTTTTATTGATTTGAGGCGACAGTCCCACCTGATCAACCAGGGATCGGACTTTCTCCCGGACGTCCGATTCCTTTAAATCGTTCAGCAACAGCGGAAACAAAATATTTTCGTAAACCGTATAAACCGGCAGCAGGTTGTAGGATTGAAAAATAAAACCTATATTATCCCTCCGGTAGGCGGCCAACTCATTGCGATCCATCTGGTTCAGAGATTTACCATTGAAAAGGATCTCGCCGGAGGTCGGCTGATCCAAACCGCCGATAAGATTTAAAATAGTCGTTTTTCCGGACCCGGAAGGCCCCACGATCGACATGAACGCCCCCTCTTCGATTTCAAGGCTGATATCGTGGAGAGCGGTGAAATCCTGACCTCCTACACGATACACTTTCGATACATGATCTATAATTAGCATAAGGTCTCTCAGAAATATGCGATTAGAGCCAGGCCGGCGCTGGATTCGGTTCCCGTATAAAAAAATGGAGATTCCCGGAACAAACGTCCGGTATTGTTATCTCCACTGATACTGCCCCCAATCCTCGCCACGGCATATAAATAAACCTGATCGCTAATATTGTATTCGATTTGAGGGGAAATTTGAAAACTCTGGTCGCCTAAATCGAAAAAGAAAAACAGGCGCCAGACCACATCAATCCCCACCGGTTGATCCAGTTGCAATCCCATAACCTGTAGGGTCCGGTCTTGCTTCAAATCGAGATTGGTAAATTCCTTTTCCTGGGTTCTCAGGAAGTATTCGACAAGCACATGAAGGCCCTGCCCTATATCAAAAGTGTAATCGGCACCCAGAACCGTATCAAACCTTAAAGGATCGCCCGGTCGGTCCTGCTGTATATCCAGTCGGCTTTCATTCCAATAACCGATGATTTTCTCGCCCTTAAGATGATAGCCCATCTGGATCATCTCAAGGTTGAAATCGGCCAGGAAGTTGAGATCGGTGGCGGGATGATATTGGAAAACGACTCCCGCCTCAATGGGGCCATAGTTTCCTTCTCCCCGCAAACCCACAATGGCGTGGTTTCCCCTTTGCCCCGGCACCGCCCAGCCCTGAACGAGAGACGTGCTGCTCGGGAAATAAGTCGATCGCACCCCATCCACACCTCGTGTCAGCGGAATGATCCCTGAGATCACGCGAGTGTCAAAAAACCCCAGCGGGCGAAACAGGGTTGATGCTCCGAAAAGAATTTGCTGGCGGCCGCCGCGGATTTTAAAGTCGTCCTTTTCATAACGAATCCAGGCGCGGAAGAATCGGGCATCGTATTCCTCCACCAGGCCCAGTTCTTCCCGGATGCCTCCGGTATAAAGCAAATCACCGACCACTTCGTAATCGAAAATATGTCCGTCTTTTTCGAAGAGGTTACCGACCAGACCGTTTCTCAGTTCCACTTCATTATCGAAATGGGAGAAACCGGGAGGCGGATCGAACAACACCTGGGAACTGGCGCGGAAGCGTCCTTCGTAACGCCAGTCGAACGCCCATAAATGCGTGGGAATCAATACCAGCAAAAGACCGGAGAGATAGAAGAGTGATTTCATTTTCGGGAAATCAAATGTTCGAGAGCGGTCTCGATTTTTTCACAAATGGCCTCCCAGTTGAAATGAGTTTGTACCGCGCGGAGACCGTTGTTGCCAAGGGTATTCATCTTGTCAGGATCCCCGAGCAGATCCTTGATGGGCTTCATCCAATCCTGCGGATTCATGGAATGGATCATCACCCCGATTTCATGCTCGCGAAACAGGGCATCCAGTCCGCCCACGGGATTCGTGATAATCGGCCGCGCGCAGGCCATATACTCAAATATCTTGAGAGGGGATATGCCTGTTTCGTTCAACCCCTCTTCAAAATAAGGGGCCAGGCAAATATCCCCGGCATTGATATAGACCGGAACTTTTTCAAAAGGGACTTTCCCCGCCAGAATAATATTTCGATGCATTTGTTTTTGGCCAATCCATTCCTCCAGGTCTGCCTTTTTTTCACCGTCTCCCACAATCAAAAGATACAGATCGGGGATATCCTCAAGCAAGTGGGACATCAAAGGAACCAGCCGGTCAATGCCATGCCACTTTTTCAAAGAACCCACGAACACCAGATAGTTTCCGTCCGGCGGCAAACCTAACTGGTTCCGGCATTCAGTTTTATCCATCGGCCGGGAAAGTTCCGGATTAGCGCCGTTGGTGACGACCAGAACCGCTTCTGGATTCACTTCGTAATTCCGTACCAGATAATCCCGAATCAAAACCGAAGGGGTCACCCATTGGTCCGACAGCTGGTAAATGATCCGCTCCATGAAGATCACAAAAGAAATCCAGCTTTCGGAAACATTATTGATTTTCATTTCTACCGGGGCCAATCCGTTGACCTCAACGACATACTTGAAGCGGAATACGCACTTCAGGAGGGTCGCCATCCATTCCATGGTCTGGAGACGGGTATAGACAACATCAGGTCGGGATTTTAGGCAATAAAATAAAAGGATAAAAAACAGGGAAAGATAAAACGAGAAGAAGGTGACCCCCGGCTTTCTGAAGCCTACCGGAACATAAACCAACCGGACGCCCTCCAGTTCCCGTTTCCTTCCAAGATTGGGAACAAACAAAACCACCTCATGTCCCATGCGGGAGAACTGCCGGCAAAATTCAAACACGTGGCGGGTACTGGCGTCTTCGGTGGCGGTGTTGATCCTGGCGAGATAAAAGACTTTCATGATACCCGAAAAATGTTTTTGCAAAGGATGAAACGAACATCGGTCGCCAACTCAGTGTCGCATATTATTCAAATGAATTTCCGGTTCTCTTTTTGGTTTGTGACCGCCGTCGATGTCGGTACCCTCGGGTTCGGCTGACGGGTTCGGTTGGAAGGCTGGGGTGGGCGCCTGCTAGAGTAATTTTTTAAGATAGGGAATCAATTGGTCCGCTCCCACCGAAGGACTCCGGGCCCTGATGGTTCCTTTGGAGTCGATGATCAGGACGGTGGGCATATCCCTCTGGACGTAGGCCTTGTGGACGGTTTGATCCGGATCCAGCAGGTAAGGAAAATGCAGCGGCTTGGGGAATCCTGCCAGGTAGTCCTGCACCGCCTGTTTGGAATCGCCACTGGCGTTGATTCCCAGAATCACCAGCTTATCTTCGCCCAGAGCATTACGGACTTTTTCGAACTCCATCGCCTGGTTCATGCAGGGAACGCAAATATGAAACATCCCGATCAGGACCACCTTACCCTTCAACGCGCTCAAAGTGTAGGATTGGCCCTGGATGGAATTCAGGGAAAAATCAGGTGCGGCATCTCCGACTTTGGGACTGGCGGCCCAGGTGGGATGGGCCAAAAAAACGGATATCAGAAGAATGGGAAGAATATTTTTCATTCCAGGCCTCTTGTGTGGAATAAAACGGTTTTTTCAGGGCTCTATATAACGGACAAGTTCGTTTATTCTAAGATAGGCCAGCACGTTTGCAAAGCTAAATATTCCAGCCGAATGATTAAGCGCTTTTAATATCCCGTTAACCGGAAATTAATCGAGGGGGGGCTACAATTAAACCAGTGAAACCAACTTATTCAGGTTCGAGGTTGAAGGCCTGGAAATCACCTTTGAAGAGGTTTAAGTGGCACTTGAACTTGTCAACGGTTTGATATATGATTCCGCTGGCAATCTCTAAACCACTTAATTTTTAAGATGTTTAAAATAATTTTTGCTTTATTTTCGGCCTTGGCCCTGGCCTCCCCGATCCAAGCCGGGACCCTCAAAGGGGAGGTCAAATATACGGGAAAAATTCCGGATCCGGTGGTCCATCAAACCGGAAAATTCAAGAAGGTCTGCGGACCGGAAATTCAAGGCGAGTCTTTAATCCTTGAAAATCAAAAAGTTAAGAATGTGGTGGTTTGGCTGGATGGGAAAATGGCCAAAAAATTAAAAAACAAACCCGGAACCTATAGCATCAATCAGAAAAATTGCACTTATTCCCCACATGTTCTGGCCATGCCCAAAGGTTCGGAACTGCAAATTTTGACCAGCGACCCCATCAACCACAATATCCATACGTATTCCTTTGATAACGATCCCATCAACATCATGTTTTTGCCGGGACAGGATTACAGCCAGGAAATGGAGGAGCCGGAAGTCGTCAAAGTATCCTGCGATCTTCATGGCTGGATGGAAGCCTACATTGTGGTCACCCCTAATTCCTATTTTGCGGTGACCGGGAACGACGGCGCTTTCGAAATCAAAGACGTGCCCCCGGGCAAATACACGCTCCGATTATGGCATGAGGAGCTGGGTGAAGAGTTCCGGAAAATAGAAATCGGGAAAAATGTGACACAGGTAAATTTTAATTTCACGGAATTGGCGACTCCGGAATCTCAATAAAAAGCAACAGCACCGCCCTGTAAGGGGACCCATGGACATTATTAGGGAGCACGATTCATGGAAAAGGCAAAACTGTTTTTCAAACTGGCCCTGACCTCATTGGTCTGTGTCCTGAGCACACAGGCCTGGGCCTATCAGGAAATCGAAGTCCACAACGGCGGAACTCTGCAGGGAAGAGCTGTTTTAACGGGAGGTGTCCCCCAACCCCGGGTGTTTCATCTGGTGCTGTTCCCCAATCTGGACATGTGCGCCGAGGTGGATACCGACGACGAAATGAACCGTCTCCTTTTTGACTTTAGCACGGATAAGGACAGGGGATTGAAGGACGTGGTGATTACCCTGAAGAAAGTCGAAGCCGGCAAATCCTTCCCTAACAAGCCGATCAATATTGTCTCCGAAAACTGCAAGTTTCTCCCGGCAGTCAACGTCATCCCGCAAGGAGGAACGTTCTTTGTCGACAATCAGGATGCGGTCATGCACAACAGCCAGGTTTACCAGAGCGAACGCGGGAAAATCATCCTGAACATCCCCATCCCGGCGGAAGAAATTTCCGAAGGCAGGGTGCAGTTCCAGAAACATTACAAGATCTTTCAGATGATCTGCGGAATGCACGAGTTCATGCAAACCTGGGGATACCGGGTCCAGAACCCGTATTACTTCCTGACCCAATTGGATGGAAAATACAAAATCGATAACATCCCCCCCGGCGAGTATGAAGTCAACGCCTGGCATTATTTGATGAAACTCCGGTCCAGCATAATCAAAATCTCCGAGGGAGAAACGGTGAACCTGGACTTTGAATTCAACGGAGACGAAGTCATTCGCCCCTTTTATGAAACCATCAAATCCGGGCGGATCAAAAAGGATGCCCGGATTCCGGGAACCATTCATTAAATTTATATTGGCGGCGTGTGCAGATCATAGAAAAAAAATGTTGAAGACACAGGCTGCCCAATGGCTTCAGGCCGGATTTCTGGCAGGCTTGATGGCGATCCTGTTTCCTAGCAATCTCTCCTTGGCCTTTACCTCTCCCAAAACCTCCGACGCACCCGAAACCCTTTCCGTGGGCGGTCAGGAACTTCGCTTCAAGGACCTTAAAAATCCCTTCCGCCAGGATTCCAATAACCTAAAGAATTACATTAAAGAAGGTGGCATAACCTATTTTAAAAATTGTTTTTTATGCCATGGGGATTTGATGGACGGCCGCGGCCTGTTCGGCGACCGTTTCTTTCCTCATCCGGTCGATTTCAATCAAGCCATCGCCGAGAACAAATCGGAAAGTTATTTTTTCTGGAGAATTATGAAAGGGGCCCAAGGTTTGCCGAAGGAACTTCAACCCGGGGAATCCGCCATGCCCGCCTGGGAAGGAACTCTTGCCGAAGATGAAATATGGAAAGTGATTTTATTCATCTTCGACAATGTCAAAAATCCCGTGGTTCCCGATCCGCCCGCCGAGCCTTCGGTGGAACGGGGTCAACTCGTCTATAAGGAAAAATGCGTGTACTGTCATGCGGAGGATGGCAGTGGCAAGGGTGTCTCGGCGTTTTACTCCAGTCCGCGCCCGCGCAATTTCATCAAAGGCCAGTATAAGTTTCGGACCACCCCTTTCGGGAAAATCCCCACCGACGACGATCTCTATAAAATGCTGGTGCGGGGCATGCCGGGCACCACCATGCCTTCCTGGAAACATTTTCCCGAAGTGGATTTGAAAAGCCTCGTGCTTTATTTGAAAACGCTTTCCAAAAAGTTCGCCAAGTTCAAGAAAAAAGGCAAAACGCACAAGTTGATCAAAATCGAGTCCCCACCTCCATTTGACGATCAAAGTCTGGAGCGCGGAAAAAAATTTTTCGCCGCCACCTGTTCGGGCTGTCACGGCCTGAAAGGTCGAAGCGACGGCGAATCGACCAAACGCAACGTCGATATTGGGTCGGATGCGATTCGCCCCAGAAACCTGACCCAACCCTGGACCTTCCGGCGCGGCAAGAGCCCGCAACAGCTCTTCCTGACCATCCGCACCGGCCTTTCGACCACGGCGATGCCCAGGCATTCCAAGCGTATTTTTAAAGACCGGGATGTTTGGGACATCGTTCATTACGTCGCCACGCTGTCCAAGAATAATTCACGGAATGTGGCCCGGAAAATAAAAGCCGTCAAGACGACGGGCGTCTTACCCCTGAATCCGGACGATGCCGTCTGGGCAGACGCACCTGCGTTTAATGTGCCGCTGGCCGGACAAATCATCCAGGCGGAAAAAGCGTTTTACCCGACGATTGACGATGTCAAAGTTCAGGCCCTGCATAACGGGGAGGAGCTCGCGATCAAGCTGACGTGGGACGACCCCACCTTCGACCCCATTTTAAAAACGGTGACCGATGTTCAGGAGTCGCCGGTACCCCCTTTGCCCCCGCAGTTTCAAATGGAACCGGAGGAAAGCGAACAGGTCCCCGAAGAACCGAAACCGCAAAAGTATCCCGATGCTATTGCCCTGCAATTTCCAGCCGCCGCATCCGCCGATGGATCACTGCCTTATTTTTTGAATGGCGACGAGAGCCATCCGGTCAATCTCTGGCAATGGCGCTCCCACCCCAACCGGGTGTCGGAACTGACGGCGCAAGGGATGGCACACATCACCGAACATCCCGAATCCAGCCAGCAGGTCCAGTCCAAGGTCATTTTCCGCTACGGGCAATACCAGTTGGTCATGAAGCGCAAACTGTCCACCGAAGACAAGGAAAACGATATCCAGTTTGAAGCAGGCAAAACCATCCCGTTCGCCATCAACGCCTGGGACGGGAACATGAAAGAGACCGGCACCCGGAAATCCATTTCAAGCTGGTTCCAGATGACCCTGGAGTAATAGTCTGCCGCCAGTGCCAGGACCCGTTAAAAATTTCAGTTGGAGATTTTGAGGGTGCCCAGGTAAGCCAGCAGGTGGCGAACTTCGTCGGTCGTGAGGATGTCCTTGAAGTTTCCCGGCATGATGGAGATTTTCTGAGTTTTAAATTTCTTGATTTCACTCTTTGAGATATGCAGCTTGTTGCCTTCCTTGTTCACCAGGTCGATGGAGGAGTCGTCTTCATTCACCTTCACGCCAGTGATGAATTTTCCCTTCTTGGTCAGGATCAATATGGAAGAATACCCCGAGGTGATCACTGCCTTGGGGTTTAAAAGGGATTCCAGCAGGAAGCCCTGGGTCCGGCTGGTCCCGACGAAGCTCAAGGCGGGGCCGACCTTCCCTCCCCGGCCGTTCACCGTATGGCACTTCCCGCAATTGGCCTTGCCCTCGGCATCGAAAAACAGTTGTTTCCCTTTCTCAGGGTCCCCCGGAGTTTTGAGGTAGTCCTGCCAGCTCTTCTTAACCCCTTCTCCCTGCAGACTGGACAAAAAAGCGGTGATGGTCCGGCATTCCTCATTGTTCAGGCCCAAGTTGGGCATGGGGGTGGCGGGTTTGAGGCGTTGCGGATTACCGGTCCAGGTGAAAATCCATTCGGGGGTATAAGAAAATCCGGCGCGGGAGAGATCGGGACCCACTTTCCCGCCTTCATCTTCCAGCTGATGACAGGCAAAGCAACTCTTCTTTTTTCGGAAAATCTTTTTGCCCCGGGCAATCAGATCGGGATTCGCACCGTGCTTTAAAAACCATTCGCTGAAATCGGTCAAGGGGTCGTAGGGTTCGGCGGGCATGGCCGGGCGGGTTTTGGAAGTCCCCTCGGGCAGGGTGACGGGGTGGTCCTGATCTCCGGCCAAATGCCGGACGTATGCAACCAGCGACCAGACCTCCTCCTCGGACAAAGTATGGCCGAATAAGGGCATCAAATGCGACTTCTTGACCCCAAGCCCTCCGAATTTAATCACCCGGTAAATCTGCGAATTCTTCTTTTTGGCGATGAATTGGGGATCCGACAACTCCGCCGGTTCCTTGTCCAGCCACTCTGCATTGTAGCCGTCCCCGTCGCCGGAAATGCCGTGGCAATGGGCGCAATAATGAAGGTACAGGGGACGCCCCTGATCCACCAAAGAGCTCGTCCCGCCTTCCGCGGGGGACCCGCCGTTCCCGGCCCAAGCCCAAGGCGCTGAAAACAGCACCCATACCCCTATGACCAATATCTGACTCAATCCCCGAAGCATGATTTTTGATAGTTCCAAGACGATGAGCAGGAGGGAAACCCGTTAGACCATTATGAAGAAATGATAGCTTAAAACGTGCGGAGTTTCATCAACAGAATAGGAACGATAACCGTTTGGGCCCCAAGGTGCGGAAAGGGATCACGTCAAAGAAGTCCTCGCCATCAAAGACAAACTCCTCAAACAACAATAATCTGCGGCCATAAAAAAACGCCGGAACCAGGGTCCCAGCGTTTTAAGAAACTGCTTCTAACTTGCTTGTAAAACTATTTGGCGGTCAAGGTGAAATCCTGTTTCGCGTCCGCGCCACCGGCAACGGTCACTTCCGAAGTCACTTCACCGACATAAGGATGCCAGGCGGTCACTTGGTATTTACCGGCCGGGATATCCGCAATCTTGAAAGATCCGTCCTCACCGGTGACCGCAAAGTACGGATTCCACACAATGCGGGCATCGGCTTCCATGAAGTTGTGCTGATCGCACTGCAGGAAGAAGTGCTTGTCTTTCTTTTTTTTGAACCGGGCGAGGTTCTTGGTCACATCCGCAACATCGCCGGTGTTGGGCAAAGGCTTGTTGAACAGAGTTTTTCGGCTGGCGCCCGCCACGGCATAGCCATGCGGGTTATGCAGAATTTCCGGGTCTCGATTAGTAATGGTCACCATACCCCCGGCTTTTTTCTCCGCTTTGGTGGCCTTTTTGACCACAGCGATTTTCGGGAAAATATCGCAGGTTTTAAAATCGAAGTTCTGGGTTTTCCAATTCCAGGCTTTGCCCTTGGCGAGATTCTCGATGAACACCACCGTGCCACTCAGTTTGCCGCCTTTGGCAACGACCTTGTAACGGGGACGAAATCCGTCCTTCTGGGTATCCGGATGAGTCACGCAAAATTCAACGTTTTTACCTTTGCTCAGATCCTCCATGATGGGGGGAGGAGGCTTCCCCTTAAGGGCAACCGTGCCGCTGATGGAACCGCCGCCGCTGACCGTGCCTTCTTCATACTTGTACTTTTTAGCGAAAGCCGCCGTGCCAAAAGCCAAGGCCACACTGATTACTAACAATCCAATTAGGGTTTTTCTAATCATTACTGTCTTCTCCTTTAGGCAAATAATAAACACACTAACTCAACTGATTGAGGGGGGACGCGATATTTGAAATTGGGACCTAGAATCGTAGCACAAAAAGGTCCGAATGAAAACAAAGGGGCCCCTATAATAGAGGCCCCTTATAAAACATTTTAGTACTGTCGAGCAATAGCTATTTTCAAATTATCGCATCGACAGCCGTTCATCCTGAGGCTTGGAGGCGGACTTCAGATTGGCCGGAGTCGCGCCGCCCAAGGGCAGAATGGACCGGTCGCCCTTCGGCAGGACCTTGAAATAGCCCCACTGGCCGGCCTGCTGGTAAGGCGTCCGGGCGTTCAGCCACAGGTAAGTGCCGGGATTGTGATACGTCCCGCCCGCTCCACTGCGCAGGAATGCCTGGAGATACTCACCGGCGCCGAACTGCTGGACGTCGATCATATCCGAACCTTCCTGGTCCATATGACGACGCCACTGGTGGCCGTCCAGGCTGAACACATGGTTCTGCTCGTTGTGAGCCCCGAACACGTTGATCATCACCTTGTCACCGGCATGGGCCTTCAACACCGGCGTCGCAGGATCTGAATCCGCCGCGACACAAGGCGTGAACATGTTACCCAGTTCACAGCCCTCGTCTTCGCGGTAAAGCCACGGTTCCAGGCGATAGTTCACGCCGGTCAGACCCGCCACGTTCTGCAGGTAAGGCATGAACGACGTTCCCAGAATATTATCCTCATCCTGGAAGTACAGCGCGAAGTCACGGTAGTTCTCGAGACCCGCGTTCTCAGGATAAGACTTGTCGATAATGACGTCCGCTTTCCAGGAATTGCCGAGGGAGATGTCTTTCCCGGTTTCCGGATCGCGGTACACCGAGCCACGCGGACCGATGATGATGCCGCCAAACAGTCCGTCGCGGACGTTGGTCACCAGATCGCCGAAATCCCAGATCAACCCGCCGTTGATCTTGAATCCCGGATGCGCATGGAAGGTGTAGATCTTCGATTTGCCCGGCGCCACCGTCTGGTCGCCCTTGTTGTACCCGACATTGATTCCCTGGGAATCTCTGGGGTCAAACGCCATGTTGTTGACATGGATGGACGTCTTGCCTTTCTTCAGACGGTTGGTCAACTTGATTTTGACACAGTCGCCGATGTTGACATGGAGCGTCAATGGATGAGGCATGACACTGCTGTCCGCCACTTTGCTGACCTCGTTTTCCAACACGAACACCTTGCCGTTGGGATTGTGGAGCAGAAGCTTGCGCTCAAAATCCACTTCAATCATGTCTTCAGTGTTCGGGTTGAACTTCAGAGCCTTGTCGATAGCCACCACGCTGAAGCTTTTTACCGGCGCGCCGGCAGGACAAACCGATTTGTTCGCCGGCAGGATGCCGCGCGTGCCTTCCAGAGGTCTCAGATGCTTCTGCAGTTTGTCGTACACCCGCAGAATGGTCCAACTGCCTTCCGAGAAGTGCGAGGTCCGGCCATTGTAAATCAGGTAATCGCCGGGCATCTGCTGGT